>Ga0272443_10000353_pt1 | contig 87815 bp, 50 predicted proteins | sample SSMAcet12_FD_193581 | JGI IMG/M metagenome (GOLD analysis project Ga0272443, IMG submission 193581) | Marine sediment archaeal communities from Little Sippewissett salt marsh, Falmouth, MA, United States - SSM-Acet-12 | ecosystem: Environmental > Aquatic > Marine > Wetlands > Sediment ...
CATCGCTCGGTTGAGATCGGCCGCGTCGCCGTCGTAGGAGACCTTCGTGCCATTGATCTCGACGTACAGTTGACCGACCGTGCTGTCGGCGTCGCCGTGGAACTGAATCGACAGGCTCTGGATGCCACTGGCCGCCCAGTTCTGGGTCAGATCGAGATCGGCCTCGGAGGTGCTGGTGCTGGAATTGTCGTAGAACAGCGGCATCGATTGACGCCCGCTATTGACAATGGTCCGCTCGGCAAACGGTTCCTCCAGATAGCCCACCGTCGAGCCGGTCTCGTTGATCCAACCGTCGATCCAGGTCTCGTAGATCACGTTGTCTTCATCGTTGTAACTCTCGAAGTCATCGACCACCAGATACGCCTGCGTCGAGAAACTCCAGAGGGCGCCTTGCCAGGACTCGGTGTCCTGGATTTCCGTAATCTGCCAGTAGTAGGTGGCGCAGAGATCGAGGGCGCCCGGGTCATACTGGGCCGTGGCAAGCGTGCCGGCCAGAGGCAGGGCTTCGGGATCGGTGCCGAAGTAGACCTCGTGTGTGGTCGCATCGCGACCGGGCCGCCAGGCGATGGTGGCTGCGATATCGACGTCGGTGGCGCCGTCGGCCGGCTGGGGTTCGCGCGGCAGGACCGGGATGTACATGAAGCGGACTTCGCTGAGCCCGAGTTGCCCCAACATGCCCCAGCCGCTGTTGATGCTCAGACGAACGTACCGGGCTGCGACGCCGTCGAACGCGATCGTGGTGTTCGCGGCGTAATCGGCCCGTGCGGTTCCCTGGGCCAGTTCAACGTCACCCAGGACGGTCCAGTCGGTGCCGTTCTCGGAATACTCGACCGTGACGTTCTTGACACCGAAGCCCAGGAGCAGTTCGAACTGCACGTTGTAGTTCCAGACGAGCATTTCGTGCAGCTTGTAGATTTGGTCGAATGCGTATTGGATGTAGACGGATTCCTGACCGGGCACGGTCACCCACATATCGCTGGCCTCGATGGAGTGCTGGTCGTCGCTGTTGAGTCCGGAACCGTTGACAGTGTTCTCGGGCCCGGCGCCGTCGTCGGAGATGGCGTTGGTGCTGGCGACGACGTTCTGCACGGGATAGGCGAAGGGCTCGACTGTAAAGCTCCAGATGGTTCCCTCATAGACCGCGTAGTCCGGGGCGGCATTGACTTCGTCCACCACCCAGTAGTAGGTCGTTTCGAAGTCCAGGCGTCCGGGAGCCACATTGGCCGGCGTGATGCCGTCGGCGATCAACGCGCCGGGCGCTCGGTTGGCAACGTCATCCGCGTTGGCGCTGAGGTAGAGGTTGTGCGTCGCGGCGAAGTCGCCGGGGGTCCAGCTCAGCACGGGGTCGGTGGTTACGTCCGTTTGCCCGATGGCCGGTTGGGGATTGACGGCGATCGGCGAGCCCCCGACGACCTCTCCCAGTCCCTGGTTCATGATCGTTTGTATATCTTCCTCGGACAGGATGGCATTGAAGTAACCCACGTCGTCGAGGCTGCCGTCGAAGAAGCCCCCGACGCTGCCGGCGTCGGATCGGCCACCGATGATGAACGCTCGACTCTCGTCCAGCAACACACCGCCGGAGGCCGTGGCGGCCAGTTCTCCGTCCAGAAAGAGCTGCATGGCGGTGACATCCAGGGTGGCGACCACATGATGCCATTCACCGGCCGGAGCCGCGGTGCTGATGCCTACCCAACCGGTGTCATTGAACGTTTCGTAGAGGATAGTCTCTTGCTGGTCATACATCATGACACCCCAGTTCACAGAGCCGGGTGTGCCGCTGGCCACGTGAGAACCTCGTGAAATCATGTGGTTCCATCCCTGGATGTTGGGGATGTAGCACCAGAACGATACGGAGAAGACGTCGACGCTGAATTCCGCCGGCGCGCCGCAGGTGACGTAGGTCGAGGAGCCGTCGAATTCCAGCGCGTTGCCGAAGGCGCCCATGACCCAGGCTGGTGAGTTCACGAGTGTGCCGTCGCGGCCGTTGCCGGAGGCGTCGGCCGTGGTGTCTCCGGTTCCCTCGTCCAGGAGCCATGCCCCGAGAATGGTATCGGGATCGACCAGGGCATGGCTGGGTCCGGCCAGCATCAGGCCAATGAGCATGGAACCGATGCAAATTGTGGTTAGGCGTCTCATTTTCTTGTCTCCTTCTTTCGAACTGCAAACGGACGGGACGTATGCCTCCGGCCCTACGGGGCCATGCCTTGTCCTACGATCGATCCGAGCCATGCCGTCGAGTTCGGCATTCCTTGTGACACCGCGGAAGGGCAGGGCAACATGGCGTCGCCCTGCCCTCCGTTGAGACTTCGTTGCAGACGGAAACACGCGTTTCCGCCGGAGCCGGCGTTCACTGCCGGTGTTGATCATTATCTTTCGAGGTTACGGGGCGACGTATTCGCCCTCATAGAACCTCACGTTGTCAATCCAGAACTCGGCCGCGGCGAACGCGATGTGGAAGGTGATGGCCGCGGGACTGACATCGGCGTCCATGACGGGCGTCGTGACGCTGAATTCTGTCCATTCGTCGGTCATGGTGAACACCTGATCGCCGAAACCGGACCAGGGGTCAGCCGCCAGTTCCGGCTTGAAGTTGATGTCCAGCGTCCCTTCGCTGCACCGCAGAAACGCCGAGAGCGTGTACTGCTTGCCCGCTTCGAAGACGTGCCCGGTGTGCTGCAACCCGGCATCCCAGAAATTGGCGCCGGCCGAGTTCACCGTGAGGTGCAGACTGGCGCCGCCTTCGATTGCTTCGTCGGTGACCACCTCGGCAGTCACGGCGCCATAGGTGCTCCACGGCGCCATCGCGCCGTCCTCGAAGCCACCGTTGGCCAGCAGGTTCTCATAGGCCGGCTCGGGTGCCGGACGGCCGTAGCCAATGTCGTCGACGAAGATCGTCCCGGTACCACCGGCGCTCGGGTTATCCCGGTCACCGACACCGACATACATGGTACGGATATTGCCGAGGTTGATGCCACCCAGTTCGCTGTAGGGAATGACCCACTCGGTCCATTGAGACCAGGCGCTGGCGGGTGGATCGGCCGGACAGGTGACGACCGCCACGCTGCCGCTGGAATCCTCCAACGCCACATAGACCGGGGCGGGATCGTTGCCGGCAGGCTGGGGGGCGCCGATTTCAGCCACTTCCCAAGCGCCGGCAACAGTGCCGGTGAAGCTGACGTTGGAGAACTGGGCGCTGGTCGCCTGGGTCGCCAGGTGACTGGTCAATGCCAGACCGATCAGGACCGGATCGTCCATGTCGACCTCACGCGGATCGCCGATCTGGTCCCAGCTTTCCCCGTCGGCCGAAACGAAGCCGGTGAAGGTGTTGCCGGACCGGTCGATGCGGACCCAGTACGGCGGGGCGACGGCTGTGGTCGCGTCGTTGTTCGCCGAATCGAGGCCTTCTCCAGGACGGCCTTGCCACGAAGCGCCATTGCCGTCGCCACCGGTCAGGCACATGAACGAGTGCTGGGAGCCGGTGCCGGTGCCCTGGCGAATCATGACGCCCGCTTTGGCCCAGGTGCTCGGGCTGTTGTCGAGATCGTCGACGCGGGCGATCATGGAGCCGTCGCCGGTGAGGCTCTTGTACACGTAGCGGAACTGATCGCCGGTGCCCCAGATATCGGCGCCGATCGCGTTCATCAGAATGGTGCCATCGGCGGCTTCGTTGAACCCCGGCGCCATGCCTTGGACGTACAGTCTCAGGCTGTCGGCACTATTGCCGGTGAGGTTCATGCCACCCAGATCCTTCTCGGCTTCCGAGTGGAAGGGTGCGGACGTGTTGTCATACTGCAGCGGCATGGACTGGCTGCCACTGTTGACGATCGATGTCTCGGCGAACGGTTCCTCGAGGTAACCGACAGTCGAACCGGTCTCGTTGACCCACCCGTCGATCCAGGTATCGTAGATGCGGTTGTCTTCGTCGTCGTAGCTCTCCATGTCGTCGATCACCGCGAATTCCTGGGTGGAGAAGCTCCAGAGGGGGCCTTCCCAGGATTCGGTTTCCTGCACGGCGTCGATCTTCCAGTAGTACGTGCCGCCGAACTCGAGGCCGCTGGCCGCATAGCTGCTACCGGCGACGGCGTCGACCAGCGCGCTGCCGTCGATGACCGCCTGCTCATCCGTGCTCAGATAGACCTCGTGCGAGAGCGCATCGCGACCGGCGCGCCAGGCGAGGGTCGTGCTCGGGTTGATGTTCCGGGCGTTGTTCGCCGGCTCGGGCTCGCGGGCCTGGGCGGGGATGTACAGGAAGCGGACTTCGCTGAGCCCGTACTGGCCCATCATGCCAAAGCCGGTGTTGATGTTGAGCCGGACGTACTTGGCCGCCACGCCATCGAAGGCGATGGTCGAATTGGCCGCGTAGTCGGATTTGGCCGTCGCCTGGGCCAGATCCACATCGCCCAGGACGGTCCACTCGGTGCCGTCGACGGAGTACTCGACAGTCACGTTCTGGAGCCCGAAGCCCAGGATCAATTCGAATTGGACGTTGTAGTTCCAGACGAGCATCTCGTGCAGTTTGTAAACCGTGTCGAACTCGTACTGGATGTAGAACGGATCGGCACCGGGCGAAGCCAGCCACATGTCGGTGCTGTCGATGCTGTGCTGATCCAGTTCGTTCAGGCCGGAGCCGTTGATTGTGTTCTCGGGGCCCGCGCCGGGGTCGGACGTGCCGCTGGAGGTGGCGGTGACATCCGCGATCGGGTAGGCGAAGGGCTCAGCCGTGAAGCTCCACACCTCGCCTTTGAAGATCGTGTTGTCGGGCGCCGCATTGACCTCATCGATGCGCCAATAGTAGGTTGTGCCAAACTCGTAGACGCCCTCGGGATCGTACGTCGTGGCGGCTTGATTCTCGCTGACCAGAACACCCAGCGGGTTGCCCCGGCTGGCGTTGTTCACATCCTCGAACGAGGTGCCGAAATAGACGTCATGCGTCGCGGCCTTCCGGCCCGGGAACCACTCGAGCACGGTATCCGGCGGAACGTCGTCGACGCCATCCTCCGGATTGACCGCCAGCGCGAGCAATGGATTGCCCAGCCCGACCACACCGCCGACCCAGTTGATGATGAACTCGGCACAGGTCAAGCCTCGATCGTCGAGCCATCCGGGAGGGCCGCTGCCTGCCGATTGGTTGACAAACGCCACGTAAGCGCCCGTCTCGGTGTTGTGAATGACCAGCGGGTCGGCCTGGGTACCCGCGGCATTCTGGGCGAAGACCGCCGCTACCTCCCAAGGGGCGACCACCGCCGAGAGAACAATCGGTCTGTAGCTGACAACCGCATCACCCAGACTGGGTAGATACTCTTGCCCAGTCGGCGTCACGGTCATCGCGGTATTGTCGGCCGAAACGATGATGCCGGCCGCGAGATCCAGGATGTTCGCGGCGCCGGTGCCCGTGTTCTCGGTGTTTCTCGCGCCGCCTTCATAGGAGACGTAGCCGAACCAGTCACCCACGTTGATGACCATGTTGCCGCCGTCGAGCCAGTTCTCGATGGGCGAGCCATCCGGCTGCTGGTTGGGGAAGGGGTAAAGAACGCTCGGTACGCAACCATTGAGCCAGATGATATCCATCTCGCCATCGTTCGTGTTCGCCTCGACCCAGGCCCCGAAGTCCTCGAATTGGTCGTCGTTGAATTGCTGGACGTCGGCAAACAGTTGCGATGTCATGGAAATGATGGTGGCCACGTCAGCGTCCACTGCATCCTGCGAGTACCAGCCATCGAAGTTCGGCGTCCCGACGTAGAACGCGATGTCGGCCGCCATAGTCGTTACGCTGAACATCAGCGTGACGATACAGACCCACGCTAACCTTTTCATTTCGTTGTCTCCACATTAGACCTGAAACTGATAGGAAACCTGACTTCGGTTACGCACCGAAGCGTCGTCCCTTTGCGGAGAGAACCAGGCGACGCGGGCGCGTCAGATGGTGCCGGCCGCAGAGGGTTTGTCAGGGTATCCCCCCTGTGCCTCAGGGACCACAAAGTGCGCGCGTGCTCACCTCCTTTCCATCACGATGGAATCGATCGCGAGATAGGGAAAGACCGTCGGTGGCGTGGGACGTCCGGCGCTGATGTTGGATCTCGATGCAATGCCCACTCCACATATGCTGCCGGGCCTCCAACCGTGGTTCGATGTGTGACTCCCGGTCTGGCCCGTATGTGGCGCTGTTGTTGTCTCTGCGGGCCAGAAAACGCATGCCTCCGAACACCTTCATTTGTAGCAAAAACGGAATTGGTTGGCAATCGGATTCTTGGCGATCTCCTACCTTTCCATCGGCATTGTGGGGCTTGGCCTTTAGGCGCCGAAATGGGACGGGATACGCCAAATCTGTGGGCTGGAGGCCATGGCGAAGCCATTTGGCACGCCGTGCGGGGCTGCGGCGAGTGTCCGGTTCGGCTCATTTTCGCGGTGGGCGCAGCAAGCGGGGCCTGTGTCCGTGATTTTCGGACACAGGCCCCGAGTCGTTGCTCAAGCTTGCAACCCGTTCTGTCGGGCGTTTGTTACGGCGTGGTGCCGAGCAGCTCGACCTCGGCGATCTGCATGCTGTTGGCACTGCCCGGATCGCGGACGGCCGGGAAGAGCACCTGGTAGTGCGCGTAGGCCACGTCGTTATCGAAGGCGATCCCGGTGGCATTTGCCGTGAAGCGCGGCCACTCCGTCTCGCCGGCGAAGTCGACGATGTCGCCACTGGCGATCAGCGTGTACGGGCCATCGATACTGTCGTTCGCGCCGTACAGTTCGAAGGCGACCGGGTCACGCTCGGGGGCGTCGTTGGCCGTGGTGAACGTGATGCCGGTGACGATCGTGGCGCCCGCGGCCGGGGTGATCTGCAACCCGGTGGGCTCGGTTTCTCCTTTGAAGTGCAAGTACTTGGTGGCGGTATCGTCGTCGACCGCCAGGTCCGGCGTTTCAGCCGCAGGCCAGTCGCCGTCGTTGGGAACACCCACCACGGTGTCGCCCGCGCCGGTGACGTCCGGGTAGATGACGCGCGGATACAGCCGGATGTCGTCGATGTACACGACACCCGATGCACCGCTGCCCTCGACGCCGATCGTCAACGAGGTGACGTTATTCAGGCCGCCCACCGCAGAGAGATCAATGTTCCACGACTGCCAGCTCGCGCCGGTGAGGTCGGCGCCCGGCCCGTCGTAGCTGATCGTGGTGTTGTCGATCGTGACGAACAATTGACCACCGCTGTTGGTCGGGTCGCCCTGGAAGTAGAGGGCCAGACTCTGGATGCCGCTGGCGGTCCAATCCTGATTCAGCGCCAGGTCGGCCTCGGCGGTGGCGACGTTGGAGTTCTCGTAGAACAACGGCATGGATTGCCGCCCGCTGTGGACGATCGTCTGCTCGGCAAACGGCGAGTCCAGGTAGCCGACGGTCGAGCCGGTCTCGTTGATCCAGCCATCGATCCACGTCTCGTAGATCACGTTGTCTTCGTCGTTGTAGCTCTCGAAGTCATCGACGACGAGATACTCCTGAGTGGCGAAGCTCCAGAGGCTGCCGCCCCACGTCAGGCCGTCGGCGCCACTGGTTTCGTCGACCTTCCAGTAGTAAGTGGTGCCGAGATCAAGCGTTCCCGGATTGTAGCTGGTTGCGCCGGGGTTGCCGGCCAGGGCCAGGGCGTCCGGATCGGTGCCGAGATACACGTCGTGCGCCGCGGCATCGCGACCGGCGCGCCACGCCAGGGCCGACGTCACATCCACATCCACGGCACCGTCGGCCGGCTGCGGCTCGCGGGCGTTGACGGGAATGGCGAGGAAGCGAACCTCACTGAGGCCGTACTGGCCCAGCATGCCATGGCCGCTGATGGTGGTGAGCCGGACGTACTTGGCCGCCACGTCGCCGAATTCGACGGCCGTGTTGGCCGTGTAGGTGGCCGCAGCGGCGCCGCGAGCCAGTTCCACGTCGCCCAGGACGGTCCAATCGGTTCCGTTTTCGGAATATTCGACCGTGACATCCTTGAGCCCGAAGCCCAGAATCAGCTCGAACTGGCTGTTGTAGTTCCACACCAGCATTTCATGCAGTTTGTAGACGCTGTCGAACTCGTACTGGATCCAGGGCAAATCGGCACCGTCCGGTGTGGCCAGCCACATGTCCATCGCCTCGGTCGAGTGCTCATCGTTGGCATTCAGCCCGGAGCCGTTGATGGTGTTGTCGGGCCCTTGATTCGCCTCAGACGCGACATTGCTGGTAGCCGTGACGTTTCCGATCGGATAGGCCAAGAGTTCCGTCGTGAAGCTCCAGACCGTCCCCTTGAAAACGGTATTGTCCGGCGCGCCGTTGACTTCATCGATGCGCCAGTAATAGGTCTGGCCGTAATCCAGCAGACCGGGATCGTAGGTGGTCTGGTTCTGGCCCGGATTCGTGGGCGTGGTCCCATCGTTGACATCATCGAAGGACGTGCCCAGATACACGTCGTGCGCCGCGGCGTACGCGCCCGGGGTCCAGGACAACGTCGCATCCAGAGGCACATCGATCGCTTCATTCTCAGGACTCGGATCGCGCGCCAGTTCCTTGGCGATGGCCTGCTGGTCCGAGAGGAACATGTGCCCGAATCCCGTGCTCTGGTCATGCGCTTCCAGGCCCGTCCAGGTCATCTGGATTTCCCGGTCCGTGGCTTCCGTGTCGTCAATGCACGGGTGGAAGCCGATCGTATTACCGACCGTCCAGTCGAATGAGGTGATGCTGGCGTATTGGAGAGCAGCTTCGCAGATGTATCCATCATCGGTCAGGGTCGATACCATCTGCATATATTCAGGCTCCACGCCCGTCCAGTTCTCCAGGTCTTCCCATTCCCATTTCTGCTCATTGGCATTCATACCCCACTGGTAGTGCCCCGTGTGAGTCCCCGAGGGGACATGGTCGAGGGTGGAGAGGAAGAACTCGACGCAGTCGGCGTTCCAGATGTCGCCGCCGGTCTTGGTCATGGACAGGGCATCGTCGTGCACGATCGCGGCGACGTAGAAATTGACGTCATCCCAGAGCACATAGAATTCGCCGCTGACGTCCTCCGGGCCACCCCACGATCCAGTGTAGATTTGGTCGGCCGAATCCAGGACGGCCGGGGTCATCGCGGCCAGGTTCCAGTCGCTCAGGTCCCCGTCAATGGCTTCCGGAGTGCCCCGGAGGCATTCGATCGTCAGGGGTTCTCCCGTCGTAGGGTGCACGGCCGGCGGATCTGCTACCGCCATGCCTGAGATGAGCGCTGTGAAGATTCCTATGAAGAGCCATTTTCGAGCCAACATCTTATTCCTCCTAACTCTGATTGAAAACTGATAGCGAGTTTCGCTCCGGCCACACACCGAAGTGCCACCTCCCGTTGCTGTCGCGCCGGGCGTCACGACCGCAGCGGGGTCGTTCAGTCATCTCCCTCACGCCTTAGGAGCTACGGAATCTGTGCGCGTTTACGTCCTTTCAATGGAAATAGATCAAGTGCTCTGAAGAGGGAATGGGTCGAGACGGCAACACGCTCGACACGGGTCGTTTGTTGCGTACGTGCACCACACCTTCGTCCGAACCTCCGAGTTTGGCTCGTTGTGTGCTCTCCGACCTGGTTCCTACCGATGGGCGCTCGTTGCCCAAATCCAGCAAGGGCGCCCTGTAGGCCGGGAAACGCATGCCTCCGAATACCTTTATGTATATCATTTGGCGGTCAGGCCAGCAAGCGAATTCCCCCTCCGGCCGCGGTTTTTCCCGGGCCTGGTTCGCTATCTGGGCAGGTGCGGAAAGAGGGCCTGTGCTGCATTAGCACAGGCCCCCGTGTTGATGTTCACTGGATCCAGACGTTGTCTGCCATCCGCGTAGAGACCACCTGCTCGTCAATTTCCGCCGGCCGCATCGAGATACCAGTTGTTGATCCACTCGCTGATCACTTCGCCGCGCGGCAGATTGTCCTCGCTGGCGGCTTGGTGGAAGATACCTATGCGACCACCGGTGGCAGAATTGCGCACGATAACCGGATCGGCCAACGTGCCGCCGGCATCTTGGGCGAGTATCAGTTCAGCGGTCCAATCGCCTTCCAGTGTATCAAGATGGAACGGGCGGTCGGTTGCAAAGTCCTGCAGAGACGGTGTGAACTCCTGGCCTTCGGCCGTCACGGTAACGGCCGTATTATCACCGCCCGCCACTGTCACACCAGGAATATCCATGATGGTCTGTAGGCCTGCTGCACCATTCGTTCCGGCACTATTGACAACGTAGAAAATCCAGTCGCCGGTGTTGATGATGGTATTGCCGGCATCCAGGAATTGCTCGACGATGGAGTCATCAGCCTGCACATTTCCGGGTTCATAGATAGTATCCGGCAACTGCCCGCAGAGAATCAAGAGGTTGGCCACACCATTGTTGGTGTGGTCGCTTAACCAAGCGGCCAGTCCATCCTGGCTGCCGGTGTCGAACACGACGACAGGCGCCTGTGTGTTGTCAACGATTTCTTCCATTTCCCGGTTGGCCGCCTCCTGGGACCACCAGTTCGCCTGGGCGGAAATCGCTATGCCGACGTCCGAAGTGTGCGGTGCAGGGACCTGGGGGGACAGGCGAATGTCGTCGATGTAGAGGGTGCCTTGCGCTCCGGCCCCTTCGACACCCACCGTCAATGTCGTGACATTGTTCAGATTTACACCCGTGTCGGCCAGGACGATGCTCCATTTATGCCAACCCGCGATTCCCAGGGCAGCGGCGTCGCCGTCGTAGGCGATCTTGGTGTTGTTGATCTTGACGTACAACTGACCGCCGCTGTTTGCCGAGTTGCCGTGGAAGTACAGCGCCAGACTCCGGATGCCGTTGGTGGCCCAGTTCTGGTTCAGCTCGAGATCGGCCTCGGACGTGGTGAAATCGGTGTTGTCGTATTGCAGCGGCATGGACTGACTTCCGCCGTGCACGGTCGTTCGCTCGGCGAACGGTTCCTCCAAGTAGCCGACCGTCGAGCCGGTGTCGTTGGTCCAGCCATCGATCCACGTCTCGTAGATGAGATTGTCCTCGTCGTTGTAGCTCTCAAAGTCATCGATGACGAGATACTCCTGCGTAGCGAAGCTCCAGAGAGGACCTTGCCACGATTCGGCGTCCTGAACCGCGGTGATCTGCCAGTAATACGTGGTCGCAAGGTCCAGTGGCCCCGGATCGTAACTGGTGGCGTCGACGCTTGCGGGCGCCGGCAGTGCGGCCGCCTCAGTGCCGATCGACACGTCGTGCGAGACGGCGTCACGACCACCTCTCCAGGACAGCACGGTGCTCACACTGACGTCTGAGTCGCCATCGGCCGGCTCCGGTTCGCGGGCGGCGGCGGGAATGTAGGTGAAGCGCACCTCACTGAGCCCGTACTGGCCCATCGTGCCGTAACCGGTGTTGGCGGTCAGACGCACGTATTGGGCCGCCACGCCGTCGAAGGCGACGGTTGAGTTGGCTTCATAGGTGGCGTTGGCCGTCGCCTGAGCCAGTGTCACGTCGCCCAGGACCATCCAGTCCACGCCGTCCATCGAGTATTCCACCGTGACGTCCTTGAAGCCGAAGCCCAGGATCTTCTCGAACTGGACGTTGTAATTCCAGACGAGCAACTCATGGAGCTTGTAGACCTGGTCGAACTCATATTGGATGGACACGGTTCCGTCGGCCGGTGTGGCGACGAACATATCGCCACTGGCGGTGGAGTGCTGGTCCAGTTCGTTCAGGCCGGAACCGTTGATTGTGTTCTCCGGGCCGGCCCCCGCCTCGTAGGCGTCGTTGCTGGTGGCGGTGACGTTCGCGATGGGGTAGGCCAACGGTTCGGCGGTGAAGCTCCAGATCGCGCCTTTGAAGATCTCAAAGCCCGGAGCCCCATTGACCTCGTCAATGCGCCAGTAGTAGGTCGTGCCGAATTCGAGCAATCCGTCGGGATCGTACGTATTGGCGCTCTGGTTTTCGCTGACCAGAACGCCGAGCGGATTGTCCCGGCTGGCGTCATTCACATCCGCGAAGGATGTCCCGAAGTACACGTCATGGGTGACAGCCGTGCTGCCGGAGTTCCAACTGAGTACGACGTCGCGCATGACGTCCACGGTGCCCTCGTCCGGGACGGGCACGGTGGCCATCTCGACGTTCTCGGCGTACTCGGCGATGCGAATGAGGTCTTCGATACTGGCGATCGAGCCGCGATCCCAGATCCGCACGAAACCGCGGTAGGTGTCGCCGCTGACGTAGTGGGCGACGTAGGCCGGGGCGTTGCCATTCTCGTCGAGAGCCAGAATGGTCATGTTCTCCCACAGGGTCGGGTCTGCCGGTCGGACGGAAACCCATGGTTCCGTCAGGCCCCACGTGGCGCCCGCCTCGGTGATGGTGACTTCCGCGTTGGCGTCCCAGCCACCGCTGGGCGAGGCGTTGAACCCCAGGATGCCGACCGATCCGTTCCCACCCCAGTTGGTCTCGCCGCCACCGGGGTTGCCCTGGTTGTAAAAGGGGATGTCACCATAGAAGACGACCTTGCCGCCGGCATTGAGATACTGGCGCAAGGTGCAGGTCTCGTCATTGGTTTCCACGACGGTCTCAGGCGCCACGTCCTGGCAGAACACCACCACGCTCAACTTGCCGTCGGCGATGCGGGCGTCCATCCAGTCCTTCAGTTCATCGGCATCGACAATCGCATAGCCGGCCGCCTGCAGTGCATCGCGCACTTGCTCCACCTCGCCTATGGGAATCCAGTGCGTGGCATAGTTGTCGTCGAAATAGGCCACGCGATCATATGGGCTGCCCGCCAATTGGGCGACCGGCCCGAGTAGTATTGCCACGAACGCAACCAGAACCAACTTGTGACTCATGATCGTCCTCCTTCGTAAAGGATCAAGGCAATCTTGTTTCGGCCCGCGCCGAAACAGTGACCCTGTGCGGTCGGGTGCAGTGATGATCTCGGGCTGTCTCTCTCGTCCGCAGCAGGATCATGTACCGGGGTTTTCCCTCACGCGTAAATAGCCGTGAATGTTGCTCGCACTCACCTCCTTTCGACCGAACAAGGCTCGGGGGGCTGAGACGGTCGTCTCGTCAGGGGACAACATCTCCGGCGTTTGCCATCGACGATGTGTCCGCGCCACACCTTCATCGGGACCTCCGAGTTTGGGTTGCCGTGCTCTCCGACGTGGCCTCAGTCGCGTGTCATGGATTGTTTTCGGTCCACAGCGACGCGCGTCGGGCCACGGGACAGGTGCCTCCGAATAGCCTCATTTATATCATTCGGCGGCTGAGTCGGCAAGTGTATTTATTGCCAGGCATTGTTCCTATATCGGTCCTTATGGGGCCAGTCTTTAGCCCGCAATGGGGCGCGCAGGCTCCGAGAACCGACGGTTTGTGCTCCGGGAAAGGGTTCGCAGAAGGAGGCTCCCACGGCACTACTGCGACCGTCGATCGCAGGGTCAGTCGGCCCGGCCCGGAGAAGGGGACGCCCCCAGCCAGTTGGCCGGGTCGTTGCCATAGGCGGTCGGGGCGATGCGGTGCAGAGACAGGCCTTGGCCGCTGGCCTCCGCCGGCCAGGAACCACTGTCGTAGACGACGCGATCGACGCGGATCCAGTGGCGGCCGTCTTCTCCATCTCGATCGCCCGGGTGACTCAACTGGATCTTGCCGCCATCGTCGGAGAGTCGACCGCCGCCCCATTCGAGAACCTGGACATCGGCCGCTGCGGCATAAGCCATCTCGAAGGCGAGGGTGTTCTTCGTCAGAACCAGGCATTGCCCCGGCGCCAGGGTCACCGGCTCGGCCGTCGGCAGGAGCAGATCGATGTGCGGATCATCGGGATCGTCAGTGAAACGCCAGGGGGCGGCGCGGTCGACGTCGTACAGCGTCACGGGGGCGTCACTGATGTTAAATAGTTCGACATACTCGGCATCGGCCAGTGCCGCCGGGTGGTACATCACTTCGTTGATCACGATAGGGCCAACCTGTGGCTGAGCGTTGGCCGCGCCCGGTGTCGGGCCGTCCATCGCCACGAAGTTGACCGTGCCCGTGCTCTTGCGGTAACGTCCGAGTGAGACGCCCAGCGCCGAGGCGCCGAAACGCTCCTCATCGCAGTAGCCGGTCAAGGCGCCATCGGCGCCCGAGTGCAGGCGGAGAGTTTCGCCGTTGCGACTGAGGGCAAACGGGTGGTGGCAGCCGGGATCGTTGTCGTTGCCGAAATGTTCGTCCTGGGACAGCACTATGTAACCACCGGGCGCGATCGTCGTGCCGGCCGTGATTTCATACTTCATCAGATCGTCGGGATCGTCGCTGAGGAACCAACCGCCGACGGAGATGGTCTCGTCGGTGGTGTTGTGCAGTTCGATCCAGTCGGAGTGGCCTGTTTCCGGGTTGGCCATCAGCTCGTTGATCACGATCGCACCGAGCTCGGGGATTTCATCCGTGTCGTCGTAGCCGGGCGAGCCGCCGACCTCGGCGCTGGGTCGCCAGGCAGCCTTGTCGTCCCAGGCATCTGGATCTGTGGAAGCAGGGGCCTTGACCGTCAATGAGAAGCCCTGACCGTCGGTGATGTCATACCAGTCGTCCCGGTAGCGGAAGTTGTGGATGCGTTGTCCGGCGGCATCCGTCAATTCGAGACGCTCACCGCCGTTGCGAAGATTGCCCGTGTACTGGCCCGCGATGGGCAGGCCTGGGCCGTACCAGGCTTCGAAGGCGGACGTTTCTTCAACTACCAGCACGCAATCGCCCGGCGCCAGCTCAATGCTCGGGAAGGTAAAATCGATACCATCGGTGAACTTAACGAGGTTCAGATCGATGGTCTCGGCGCCAATGTTGGTCAGTTCGATGTATTCGGGGGCCGCGAGATCGTCGCTCTCGGCCGGATGGTACATGATCTCACTGATCCGCAGATTCGCCGCGACGGGTCCGACGGCGAACACCGCCTCGTTCAACGCACTCCACGTAGCGCCGTTGAGCACTCGCGCTTTGACGGGCGTACTGACATCCAGCGCTACGGGGCCGGAGTAGCGAACGGCGGTGGGCGAGAGGCCCCCCGGAGTGCCGGTGGTGGCTCCTGCCGAAGCGGTCAACTCCGCCGAGAGAAGGAAGTCGGAACTGGTGCCGCCCGCGTTGAGGCCGTGGATCGCCAGGATATTGGTACCCAGGCGCAGTTGCTCGATGGCGTCGGAGAGGTAGAACGTTTCGAAGCTGATCGCATCGAGGTCGGAGTGGTTATCCGATGCTTCGGAGTTCCACGCGGCGGTTCCGTCGAACAAGACGCGCTGGATTTCCACGCCGTTGAGGTAGGCGATGAAGCCGTCGTCGTAGCGCACCTTCAAGACCAGACCGCCGGCGTCCATCAGGTTCTCAGGCGTCAACTCGAAGGGAATGCGGATATAGCAACTGGTGTTGCGGCCGTACATCTGGTCCTGCACGTCGATGTCGAAGAACTGCTCATATCCGGTGCCACGCTCGTAGCCCACGCCTCCGTTGCCACTGAGCCAGGCGGAATCGTCGAAGTCGGGATCGCTGCGCCAAGCGTCATCGACGGCTGCCGCAGGCACCAGAACCTTCTTGAACGCATCCTCGGGCACGAGGACGATCTCATCGCCCACTGTCGGGGCAACGCCCGGCACGCGGGGGTCACAGCCATCGAGCGTGTACCAGATGTCACCACCCGAGGCCGTCATTGATATGGCGCTGCCGACCGTGATCTGACCGCCGTGCTGATACGTCGCGTCGACCTGGAAGACCGGCGCGCTGACGTTGGGATACCAGCCGCGCGAGCGGAGTTGATTGAGCACGATCTGCGTCCGCTGCCGGAGGTAGGTGTTCAGCAGCCAATCGCGCTCTTCGACCCATTCGACGTCGCGCGTGTAGGGCCTGGTGCGATGGTTGTCTCCCCACCGGGCCGACTCACCGACCACGGCGCGGTCGACCTCGTCGAGCCGGATATGGTAGAGTGCGGTCGCTCCTTCCGGCGTCAGCACGCCACCATTGAAGAAACGCTCGTGCACGTGGTCGGCGAAGCGCAAGCGGTACTCTTCACTGGCCATGAGTCCGAAGTGGACACCGGTCGGGCCGCCGCTGTTGTTCCGACCCGTCGAATTGTCATTCAGGCCTTCCATGGAGTGTTCGGCGTCCCAACTGTGATAGCGCCACAGACCCTCGGGATCGACGCGACTGCGCGTGGCGTACCAGTTCTGGTGAGCCCAGTCGGTGTTACCGACGAAATAATTGGCCAGCAAGTAATCGATGAAGTCGGGGATGTCGAGGTGTTGTTGAATCTCGCCGTACTGGCCCGAGCTGGCGAGGTTCAGCATGTCACGGTAGTCGGTGGACGAACCGTTGACGACCCTGCTGGACTGATGCTTGAGCACGTCGTAGTCTTCGCAGTCGCCCCCGAAATAGGACGCCGCGAAATGCTCGTCCGGCCGTTCGTGCAGCCAGTAGAGACCCCAGTAGAGGCCGTTGAGATAGAGGTGCACATGGCGACCGCACGGGCCATAGCCCCCCATGGCGTTCTGGAGGTCCGCCACGAATTGGTCGCGCGTGTACTGGGCCAGGTCGCGCTGGCCGGCGCCGGGACGGCTGACGCCCACGCCGCCGCCATAGGCCCAACTGTTGTTCATGCGGGCATCGACGACCAGCGTATCGAACTCGTCGGTGGCGTCGTCACCGAAGACGGGATAGCGCAGCTTGGTCGCGCCGTAGGCGGCCTGAAACTTCAGCCGCATGGAGAGCTTGTCCATCTTCCACCGGCTGGGGCTGCTGCCGCCCACAATCATCACCGCACAGTCGATCTGGAAGCCTTCCTGGTCATCTGCGAAGATCAGCTCGGCAGAAACCGGCCGTTCGCTCAGTTCGCCTTGCGGATAAATGCCCTGGCCGCCACTGCCGAACCAGTTGTCTCTGTGCGTGACCAGTGACAGCGTCGGCACCGCCTGGAGGTCGTCCTTGATCGTGTCGCGGTAGAGCGGATCTTCGACCACCTCGGGGTCCATCTCGAAGTCGCCGGAGCCGGTATGGCCCCAGTTGGTGGGCCAGCCGGGTGGGTTTGTGGGTTGGCGGATCACATCGTCGAGGAAGACATAGGTCTGCGTATCGATGTTGGTCGGTTTCCAGCCCAGCTTGAACGCCACGGCGCGCAGGCACGTGGTGGTACTGATGAAGATCGGCTCGCTGTACGAGCGGCCGCCCGGCATGCCGCGGTCCTCATCGAACGGCGCGCTGCCGTCCAGGGTGTAGTAGATGGTCGCACCTTCCGTGGCCGTGCTGAGCGTCACGTAGAACGGCGCGTCATAGAAGCCACGATCGTGACTGAACTTGGTGTCGGCGACTAGACCCTCGTAGCCAGCCACGTTCGCGCTGCCCGGCGTAGGGGCGCCGAAGTAGCGCCATTGCTCGGGATCGTCCGGATCGCGTCCGTAGGACATGTCCACGTTCTGATCGTCGAAGCTCACGAAATCGAGTTGGTTTCCGTCGGCGTCGAACAGCGCGACCTGATCGCCACCGGCGTTGAGTTTGAAGCCGGCGTGCAGTCCGGTGTCGGTCGTGTCGTTGTCCGCCCAGATGAGGAGGTAGCCGTGGGCGCCGATCGTGGTCAGGGAGGAACGCCCCGTCGGGATCTGCCACTTGGTGGGTTCATCGATGTCGTCCGTCAGGTACATGCCGCCCACGTCGACGGGCGTGTCATCGGAGTTGTGCAACTCGATCCAGTCGTCATAGTCGCCCTGAGGGTCCTGGTTGACGCCGCTGTTGGAGGCCAGCAACTCGTTGATCAGCACTGCCGCAGTGACGGGGATCGAGCCTGTCAGTAGCAGGGCCAAGAACAGTACGAAGAAACGGGATCGCGCTGAACTGAACATACTCCATCCATCCTCTCTGAGAACCCTCGCTGTGTATCCGCCTTTCCGCCTTCCCGGCGCCTGGAGAGGACGGAAGACCTCACTAACCCTATTCTAACAACCGGGTCTTCTCAGATCAATCAAGTTCCGGGCGCGGTCATTTCCTGCACCGACCGCGCCCGGGAGAATGGATCGCGTCGATTCGGGCCTCGCTGGCGGCTGTGTGCCGTTTCCGGCCGGCTACGGGGCGAGGCGGTAGAGCCGAATATCGTCGATGAACACCAGGCCCGAGCCGCTGCCCTCGACGCCGATGATCAGGCTCCGCACGCTGCTGAGGTTCGCTCCGGTCGCGGCCAGGTCGATGTCCCACTGCGTCCAGGAGGAGCTGGCCAGGTTCTGGGCGTCACCGTCGTAGACGACCTTGGCGCCATCGATGATCACGTACAACTGGGCGATGGCGTTGTCCGGGTCGCCGTGGAAGAACAGGGTCAGTATCTGGGCGCCGGCGCGCGTCCAGTCCTCGGCCGGGGCGAGGGTGCGTTCGGCCTCGGAGTACGTCGTGCCACCGGTGTTGTCATAGGTCAGCGGCATGGACTGCCTGTCGCCGTGGACGATCGTGCGCTCGGCGAAGGGGCCTTCGTCGTAACCGACTTGCGAGCCATTGCCGGCCACGTCCAGCCCGTCGATCCAACTCTGGTAGATGCGATCGCCCTCGTCGTCGGTATAACTTTCGAAATCATCGACGACGAGATAGTCGCTGACCGAGAAGCTCCAGAGGCTGCCCTCCCAGACGGCGGGCGTTTCCGCTTCATTGACCTCGTTCACCTTCCAGTAGTAGGTTGCTCCCAGTTGGAGGTCGAGGTTGGCCAGGCTGTATCGCTCGGCGTCGACGGTGTCGATCAGAGCCGTGCCGTCGGTGACCGCCTGCTGATCGTCACTGAGATAAACCTCGTGGGTAGCAGCCTCGCGACCCGCGCGCCAACTCAGCAGCGCGCCGGCATGAACGCCGATGTCTCCGGAGGCCGGCTGCGGGGCGCGAGCGTGCGCGGGAGTTTGCAGGAATCGAACTTCACTGAGGCCGTATTGGGGCAGGGCACCCCAGCCCGAATTGGTGGTCAGCTTGACGAACTTGGCCGCGGCACCGGCAAAATCGACCGTCGTATTGGCGGCATAGCCGGAGGTGGCTGTTCCCTGCGCCAGCTCGATGTCGCTGAGCGTCGTCCAGGTGTCACCGTCGGCGGAATACTCGATCGTGACGTCCTTGAATCCGAAGCCGAGGATCAGCTCGAACTCGACGTTGTAGTTCCAGACGAGCATCTCGCGCAATTGGTAAACCCGGTCGAACTCAAACTGAATCCAGACCGCCTCGTCGCCCGCGGCGCTGCCCAGCCACATATCGGAGGCAGCCGTCGAGTGCTCGCCGGCGGCGTTCAGACCGGAGCCATTGACCGTGTTCTCCGGTCCCGCATCCACATCGGACGTCGCATTGCTCGTGGCGATGATGTTGTCGATCGGATAGACGAACGCTTCGGTGGTGAAACTCCACACATCGCCTTTGAAGATGGAAAAGTCCGGGGCGCCGTTGACTTCGTCGATGCGCCAGTAGTAGGTCTGCCCGAATTCGAGGTGGCCGGCCGGGTCGTAGCTGCTGGTATCGACGTTCTGGGCAATCAGCACATCCATCGGATTGGCCCGGCTGGCGCTGTTGACATCTTCGAAGACGGTCCCCAGGTAGACGTCGTGCCTGGCCGCGTAGAGGCCCGGGATCCAGACCAGATCGGTGTCACGGTAGACGTCGAGTTCGCCCTCGGTCGGGGCCAGCGGGGCGTACGCCTTCTCGGTCACCGGCGCGATGGCGATTACGGTCGTCAGGCCTGGATTGGTCAGGTCGAAGTCCATCTCCAGGGTGCCAGCGCCGCCGTAGGCAATGATGAGCCCGTCGTCGATATAATTCTGGACGGTCTCGCGCAGGTCGCCTTCCAGCGTCAGTATCCCGGCGGTGATATCGATCAGGCCGACGTCGGTCATCGACAGGCCGTCGCTGCCTACGTTGACGATACCGCCATCGAGATACAACTGTCCGGCTCGGCCGCTGCCGGTCGGTATCACGAGTTCCTTGGCGTTGATCGTGCCACCGGTCATAGTCCAGGTGCCTTCGCCGCCGCCCCAGCCAAGTTCGAATTCCGAACCCGTGGTGATGGTGCCGCCGCTCATGTAGCAGATGCCGTGACAATCGGCCCCGTCACCCCACCAGATCCACTGCCCCACTTCGAGCGTCCCGCCCGTGATGGTCAGGACCGGTTCGCCTGCCACTTCACAGGCCATGCCCGAGACCTGCAGGTCCATCCCTTCGGCAATCACCGGGCCGTTCGGCGGCAGCGCGGCCGGGACATCGATGTACGCCTCATCCCCGGCGCCAGGGACCTGGCCGGTCTCCCAGTTGTTGGGATTGTCCCAGAGGGTGTCACCGCCGGCGCCGGTCCAGTGCAGCGTCGCCGCTGAGGCTACTGAACCGACGAGCATCATGATACAGATCGAACGCATCGCTTCTCGAAACATGACGATCCTCCTTCAAACAGCATCAGGGCGCAGAGTTCTCGACAAAGAATACCCGGGCAGACAGAGAAAGAGAGCGACTTGAATCGCTGGCGTTGCAGTGCTTGGTGTGTGCATGGCATTTGCCCTCTCTCTCAGGTCCATGGATGTGAAACCCGTCCGAGGCGGCCAACCGCACAGCCTGGGTCCGATCTGGGCGCAGACCAAACCCTTATTCTCTCATTCCATTGTCCGCGGACGAGCCGATCACGTCAATTGTGGAAACTACGTATTACTGTGTGAGGAATGCGTCAAGTCTTTGGCGGAAAGCAGGGCTGGGGAGACCCCTTGTCTCTCCTACACTGGATGGATGCCGGATACTCGTTGAACGCCGGCTGTGGCGCGGGTAGGATGTGGAACGAGCCTCGCGGAGGCTGGCACGCGGCTACGTGCATTGGCAGGGGCGAACGATGAGCGGAAGGCGGAGAACACCTCTGGGACTGATGATCGTCACCGGGCTGACGGTTCTTATGGCGCTGGCGTCCGCTCGAACCTGGGCCGAGACGCTCGAAGAGGGTTTTGTGGACCCGCCGGATGCGGCCCAGCCCCGGACCTGGTGGCACTGGACCGGTGGCAACGTGACGAAAGAAGGCATTACGAAGGACCTCGAATGGATGTGGCGCGTCGGTATTGGCGGCGCGCAACTGGCGGACGTCAGCTTCGGGATGGGCCAGACGATCGAGGAGAAAATCGAGTTTGGCAGCCCCGAGTGGTTTGACGCCGTCCGCCACGCCGCGGCTGAGGCCCAGCGGCTGGGATTGGAGTTGACGATCTTCAGCTCTGCCGGCTGGAGCGAAACGGGTGGGCCGTGGGTCAAGCCCGAGCAGGCGATGAAGAAGCTCGTCTGGAGCCAGACGGTGGTGGAAGGGCCGCGACCGTTTGCGGGCAAGCTGCCCCAGCCTCCATCGTGCAACGGCCCGTTTCAGAATCAGGCCCGCGGCGGCCGGGGGGCGCAGCAGGACCCCACGTGGTACGGCGACAGCGCGGTCATCGCGTTCCCTACACCCCAGGCGGAAGTCGACATGGTCGCCCTCAAGCCCAAGGTGACCACCAGCGCCGGCGATGTCAATACGGCGCCGCTGTTCGACGACGACTGGAATACCGCCGCGACGATTCGCGCGCCGGCCGAGGGCGCCGCAGCCTGGCTGCAAATCGAATTCAACCAGCCGTTCCGGGCCCGGGCGATCACGATCGCGGGAGGCCGGGGCATCCCGGTCGGCCGGGTGCTGGCGGGCGACGACGCGGCGCAGCTTCACACGCTCGTGACGCTGCCCGGGGCGCAGCTCTACCGCCAGGGTCGAATACGCACCTTCGCACTGCCCGAGACGACGGCGCAGATCTACTGCATCGACATGACCGCAGCGCCGTTACGGCCTGGCCCCACCATGAGCCAGGAGCCGACAGAGCCCGCAGAGCAGTACTCACTCACGGAGGTGCGACTGCACGGCGGCGCCCGCGTGCATCGCTGGGAAGAGAAGGCGGGTTTCGGTCATCTGTTCGAGTACGAGACCGTACCCACGCCCCATGTGCCCGCGGAAGCCGTGATCCAACCGAGAGGTGTCGTTGATCTGACGTCCCGGATGGCGCCCGATGGCACGCTGGATTGGAATGTGCCGGCAGGCAAGTGGACCATTCTGCGTCTGGGCTCCTCGCTGACCGGCGCCAAGAACCGGCCCGCCCCGCCCTCGGGCTCGGGCTACGAAGCCGACAAACTGAGCCGCAAGCACATGGAAGCCTACTACCATGGCTATTTTGATCCGCTGGCCGAGGCGCTGGGGCCGCTGTTTGGCCAGAGCCTCCGGTACGTGCTGATGGATAGCTGGGAGGCCGGGCAGCAGAACTGGACACAGGAGATGATCGGTGAGTTTCAGCGCCGCCGCGGTTACGATCCGACGAGGTATCTGGCGGTTCTGACCGGGCGCGTCGTCGAGAGTGCCGAGGCCAGCGACCGCTTCCTGTGGGACTTCCGCCGGACGCTGGCCGATCTGTGGGCCGACTATCACTACGGCGTGATGGCGGAGATGCTGAGCAAGCACGGCGTGGAAATCTACGCCGAGGCGGCCGGCGTCTCACTGGAGATTCCGGAAGACACGCTGCTGAACAAGAGCAAGGTGGCCATCCCGATGGGCGAGTTCTGGGCGGGCAAGATGCATCCGCCCCTGATGTACTATCAGGACATGCGCGGGGCGGCCTCGGCCTCCCACGTCTACGGCAAGACTCTGGTGGCGGCCGAAGCGTTCACCGGAGGTGGTTACGAAGCACCCTACACACTGAAGCAAATCAGTGACTACTGGTTTGCTCAGGGCCTCAACCGGGTTGTCTTCCATACTTCAGCCCATCAACCGCTCGACACCAAGCCTGGCAACACGATGGTGGGCACGCACGTTCACCGCAACATCACGTGGGCTGAGCAAGCCGGGCCTTTCATGACCTACCTGGCGCGACAGTCGTTTCTGTTGCAGCAAGGCTTGTTCGTGGCGGATCTGGCGTACCTGTTGGATGAAGGGGCGCCCTCGACGATGCCGATCTGGGGCGCGGGGTTGATGCCGCAGCCGCCGGGAGGTTATGACTTCGACTACATCAATGCCGATGCGTTGCTCAACCGGATGTCGGTCGATCCTGGCGGCCGGCTGGTGTTGCCCGATGGCATGAGCTACCTCGTGCTGGTGCTGCCGCAGACGGACACGATGCGGCCCGAATTGCTCCGTAAGATTCGTGAACTGGTTCTCGGCGGTGCGACCGTGGTGGGGCCCAGGCCCATGCGTTCCCCGAGCCTGGCGGGCCGGCCGGAGTCCGACCGGGACGTGCCGCAACTGGCGGCCGAGTTGTGGGGCGACCTCGACGGCGCCAGTCGCACGATTCGCTATTGCGGCAAAGGCAGGGTCGTCTGGGGTCTGCCGCTGGAGGATGTCCTGGCCTCGTTGGAGATTCCGAAGGATGTCGAGTTTGGCAAGGCTCTGGACGCCGAGATCGTCTGGACCCATCGGCAAACCTCCGACAGGGATATCTACTATATCGCGAACCAAACAGATGCCGTGCAGGATGTTCAGGCTCGCTTCCGCGTCGACGGCAAGGAGGCGGAACTCTGGTATCCGGACACGGGCCGCATCGAATCGGCCTCATACGCAATCACAGAAGAGCGCACGACGGTTCCGCTGCGACTGTTGCCACGACAAAGCCTGTTCGTTGTCTTCCGCCGGGCTGCTTCGTCGCCCACGCGCACGATGCCGCAACCTGCCGACACCACGTTGGCGACCGTCAGCGGACCTTGGGATGTCACGTTGCCGCCGGACCTCGGCGCGCCCGAGCGAATTGAACTGACCCATCTGGAATCCTGGACGGCGCATGCGGACCAGGGCGTGAAGTACTTCTCCGGCACAGCCACCTACACGAAGACCGTCTCGGCTCCGCAGAGCTGGTTCCAGTCAGGGGCCCGACTCGTGTTGGATCTAGGGATGGTCCATGATATCGCAGAAGTATCCATCAATGGCATGCCGTCGGCGACGCTGTGGAAGCCGCTGTACCGGGTTGACGTGACCGATGTGCTGAAGCCCGGAGAGAACCACCTGCAGATCAAGGTCACCAATCAATGGACGAATCGCCAGATTGGGGATCGACCGCTTCCGCCCGACAAAAAGGTGCTGGCTGGATTTGGCTTCGGCCGCATGGGCGGTAGCCGCAATCCCGAGCCGCCTGCGTCGGGGCTGTTGGGCCCGGTCACGGTGACTTCCACGGTCAGTCAATGAACGCCTATTCTGAAAGGACAGGTCCGATGAGAACGACCCGTTGCTGTCTGATCTTATTGCTTATCTGGGGCGTCGCACAGGCGCAGATCGCCGATTCGCCCGACGACAGCGTCGCGAATATTCCCGTCAACTACACTGAGGCAAAGGTCGAACCGTATACGCTGCCCGAGGTGCTAACGCTCTCTGACGGCCAGCCGGTACGGGACGCCGCCACCTGGTACGAGAAGCGCCGGCCAAAGATCGTTAAGTTGTTCGAGGAGAATCAGTACGGCCGCAGCCCGGGCCGTCCGGCCGACATGACCTTCGACGTGTTCGACCAGGCGACGCCTGCCTTCGAGGGCAAGGCCACCCGCAGGCAAGTGACCATCTATTTCTCCAAAGACAAGGACGGTCCGCAGATGGACCTGCTGATCTATCTGCCCCCCGGCGCGGACAAGCCCGTGCCGCTGTTGTTGAACCTGGGCTTCAGCGCCAACAACACGGCCGTGAAGGACCCTGGCGTGAAGGTTGGCACGTTCTGGGACCGGCGCCAGAACAAACGGGTGCCGGCCACGCGCGGTTTCGGGTACTTGAACGTGGTGCCCGTCGTGGAGAAGGGGTTCGGCATCGCCACCTTCAACTACAGTGACGTCGATCCGGACGCACCGGGCGCGGTCGCCCATGGTGTGCGGAAGCTGCATCTGAGAGAAGGACAGACCGAGCCGGCGCCGGATGAGTGGGGCTCCATCGCCGCTTGGGCGTGGGGTTTGAGCCGGGCCGTCGATTACTTCGAGACGGACGAGGATGTGGACGCCCGGCGCATCGCCATCATGGGCGTGTCCCGGCTGGGCAAAACCGTGCTGTGGGCCGGCGCGCAGGATACGCGCATAGCGATGGTGATCGCCAGTTGTTCGGGCGAGGGCGGCGCGGCGCTGAGCCGGCGCAGCTACGGAGAGACCATCGGGCATCTGACCGCGCCGACGCGCTATCCCTATCAGTTCTGCGCCAACTATGGCAAGTGGGCGGACAACGTCGACGCCTTCCCGGTCGATGCGCACATGCTCATCGCGCTGATCGCGCCGCGTCCGGTGCTGCTGCAGACGGGCAACACCGACAAATGGTCCGACCCCTACGGCGAGTTTCTGGCAGCCGTTGCCGCCGAACCGGTGTATGAGCTGTTGGGCCAGCAGGGGCTGGGCACGGACCAGATGCCGGCCGCCGAAGAGCCCATCCTGCATACGATCGGCTACTTCATGCACGACGGCGGCCACGGCCCCCGGCCCACGGACTTCCCGGTATTCCTGGAGTTCATGCAGATGCATCTACAGCCGTAGCTGTCACCCAAGGCGACGGGCTCCAGCTCTCGCGTGTTGGCTATCGGTCTAGAGTCGCTGTGTGTTCCGTGTCGAGTGATGGGTGTGCATAACCGTACCACTCGTCAAACACTTGGCGGTCTGCGTCGTCCAGGTCGCCGTCCTCATCGAAGTCCAGACTCAAGGCGTTCGCGTCAACGATGGCCGTGTCTGGCATCGGGCAGAGACTTTCGAACACGCTCCGGTCTATTTCATCCACGTCGCCGTCACCGTCACTGTCTCCGGGCAGGGCGCCGCCGTCCAGAGTCAGGACTTCTTGAGTCACGCTCACCGGCTTGGGGTGATTCTCCGGGTCCAACAGGTAGTATGCCAGGGTTGCTCTCCAGATGCGGTCTTCCATCGGCCATGGCCACAGATACTGGGGACCATCCTCCGCCTGAGCATCCATTAGCACCCCGTCGACGTAGCGAAACCACAGGCGCGCTCCAACATCGGTCCCGTCCGGCGCCCGGTTCGCCAGGACGGGCGAGGTGTGGGGTCGCAGCACACTGCGTCCCGCCGTCTGGAGAAGGGGGTCTGTTCCTCGCACCGTCCGGCAGTTCAGATTGAGATCAGCCACGTCCAGACAGCCGGTCTCATATCCTGGCGGGCTGAGGATATGGGTGGGCGCTTCCGCACACGAGGGGAGGGCTTCGAAATTCTCGTCGTTGTCGAAGAAGTGGATCCCTTCCACATGGCCAGGTCGAATGACGGCCGCTTGATACCAGCCGAAAGGATTGACCGTTCTCATGATCAGAGCATTCTCAATCACCGCTCGCTCAGGCGATGACTCAGGCTGGCGGGCACCGATCTTCACCCCCGCTCCGCCCACCACCGTCAGATGCTCGGCGTGAACGCTGTCATAGTGGCGGGCACTCATGACAAACGCGGCAATCTCGTGGTCCGCACGTCCGTGCGTTCGGCCGGGAGCGACGTAGCTCAGACAATCGCGCAGCGTGACGTCAACGACCTCGGTCCCGCTCATCAAGAAAACGTAGGGCATCAACACGTTGGCTTCTGGCGGAGCATACCCGATGCATCCGAGCAGCCGGCTGCCGACGCTGTCCTCGTTCGATCCGTCCGCACAGAAGAAGCCCAGGAACACCCACTCGGGCGGATAGTCAATACTCTCCCAGGCATCGTGGGTGCAGATCACGTTCTCGAGGAGACTGCCCATGGCCCGGTATTGAAAGGAGATGTTCTCGCAGTGGCGGCCACGATACCACGTCCCTTCCCACCGACACCAGAACCGTCGCACGATGTTGTCGGCCGCACGCGGCTCGCCTTGATTCGCGTCGCCGTAGATGAGCAGTTGCTTACGCCCCAATCCCCACGCCGCGCAGTCCTCGATGAGACAGCGCATGGTGCAATCCAATGTGTAAACGTGTGCGTTCTTCTCCGGGTGCGCGTTCCAGGCGCACACGCGTCGCACGGTACAGTCTTCGCAGTCGCTCAGAGTGACAACCGCCCGCAGACTGTTGCACACATCGACTCCCTCAACGAGGAAGTATCTCTTGGGCAGATCCGGAGCGCCGGCAATGCAGAGTGGCAAATGTTGGTGCTCCCCATCGATCAGAACGGCCCCATCGTTCAGGGCTTTGATGGCGATCGGCTGCGTCTGCGTGCCATTGACCGGATCGTATGCGAAGACATTGATCATCGATGAACGGCCCGTGTAATAGCCGTCCAGCAACAGCAATGTATCTCCCGGCTGGGCGACTTGCCAGAAGCTGCTAATGAGGAATGGCTCCGATGGGCTCAGACCGTCGTTGTCAGCCTGTCCAACGGGCATTCCTGACGGAGCGGACGACGGGGCGGCGTAGAACGTGCGGCTGGATGGACTGTTCGGAGAGGTTATTGAGGGGCCTTCCTGCCGGGCTGCGATGTCGGCGTGGACCAAGATGGTGCTGCAACCTAGAACAGCCACGGCCACGATCGACAACACGGATATCGCCCTGGGGCGCATACGCCACCCTGCTCGGGATGCGTGCAAGCTACCTCTGTGTGCCAATTCTGCCAATTCGCCGTACTCCACCAGCCATTTTTCTGCAATGACGTCTCTGCACGTGTCCTATCGACTCAGAAACGGTGCGCATTCTGGAAATGCACTACCGAGTCCGCCGCTCTTCAAGTCCTTTGGCGTGGGGGGGATCTTGCGAGAAGTTATGAGACGTTGCTAAGGGGCAAGCGTGCCTCTCGCGCCGGAGCGGGCCACGAGCGTGCACGGCATGTCTGCGGAGCCGAGCATTGGCTCTACACGAAATGAACGACGCACGACGGAACACCTCGGCAGCGGACATCCAGCAGTCAACTATCCAAAATGAAACCCTGGCCGAGGCCCGCCAAGCCTAGCGATACAGCAGCGCGAATCGTCGAAAGAATCTGGGGGATCATCCTGGAGGAACTGTCGATTGACAAGGTCTCCGAGACATCCCGGCCATGTACCGCACGACCTTGCGCATTCAGCACGAGGGACTCGACGAGACCTTCTTCTCCTCCGAGATCTATGGCCGTCGCCTGACGCTCCAGTACTACGGTGCCTCTAACCAGCCGCAGCTTGTCCTCGATGGTACGGTCCAGGACACGGGGGATCCGACGACCTCGGAACAGGCTTACGACTTGACCCTGTCGGTGGACCACCCCTACGAATCTGATACCTTCGACGTGACGACGACGGTTTCGGTGGTCTCCGATGGTTTCTATCAGATCGTCAGCGGCTGGGGCAATACGGGCACGCAGATCCTGCGCAAACACCGCGACGACCTGGAGGAGTATCGCCATGAAGGCTACAGCGATACGTCGGAACAGGTGCTGGGCGAATCGTATGCGCTGCTAGGCATGACGTGGCTGGCGCAGAACAGCCGGGTTCGGTCCATGGGGGCAGAGATTGCCGACGCCACCGTCGTCAACCACCACCTCGTCGGTTTGGCCGGTCAGGCGGCATCGGGTGGGACACCTTACCAGCATCAACTGGAGCAACACCATTGAGCCGCAGTTGGACGGCTACAGCGCGGCCGAGATAGCGGACGTCAATGACTACATCGACGCTGGCTACAGCGTCCACTTGCCGGAATCGGCGGATCTGAGCGTGGACGACTGGACCGGCACAGGTTTCCTCGCCACCTACGCCGATGCCAGTTGCATAGCGGTCAGCCACATTATCAGCGGAGGCTACAGCGGTGGGGCGGCAGCTACCAATGCGGCTCTGAGTCCGTCGACGGTCTTCGACAACGCTTACGGCGCCGAACACGGACGTCGCGGAGACGGGGCCTACGGCTTCGGCAGCACCGATCTGAGCATCGGGAGCCTGTCGTTCAGCCGCCAATACAGCAGCCGGCGCCGCTTCGAGGACGGGCCGCTGGGGTTGGGCTGGACGCACAGCCTGGATATCCAGGCCCTGGTCAAGAGCGACAGCTTCCAGTTCCTCGGCGTCGATTCGCCCATCGATGCGGCCCGGCAGATCGTCAGCTTCTACGTCAGTTGGGACATGATTGAGGACCAAGTTTTGTATGGCAACGGGATTGCCGGCATCTGCGAAAACTGGCTGATGCGCCAGATGACCGACCAGGTGGTGGTCATCAAGCAGGGCACCGGCACGACGACGTTCGTGAAGAACCCGCCCGATCCCGACGATCCGAACGCGCCGGCCTACAACCCGCCGCCGGGTCAGAAACTGAAGCTGGAGGTCGTCGACGGGGATTTCCGGATGAAGACCAGCAGCGGTATCTTCCTGGACTTTGACAGCGACAACGACAATCGCATTAAGCAGTGGAGCGACCCTTTCGGCAATACCATCGACTACACCTACACCAGCGGTAAGCTCACCGGCGTCGCCAGCAAGAAGGACGGCACGACGGTTCGGTCTCTGACACTGACCTATACGGGCGATCACATAACTAGCATCAGCGATTCGGCCGGCCGGAGCGTCTCCTATGAGTATGACGCCAACGATCAGATGACCAAGTTCTGGAATCTCGACAGCAATGACGTCACCTATGGGTACGAGAGCGGTGAAGATGGTCTGATCTCCGAGATCTTCTCGCCCATTGATCCCAATTTGGACGATGCCGTATTGACGGTGGTCTCCGATGATCTGGGGCGGATGACACAGCAGACCGATGCCAATGGCTGTACCTGGGACTACTACCTGGCGACCTATCGGTCGGAGGTGGTGGGACCCAACCAGCTTGACCCGAACGACGATGTCAAGCGGTTCTCGACCATCCGCTGGGCCAATCCGGCTACGAAGAAGGTCACTACCACCGATCAACTGGGTCGTACGACCACGAGCGAATACGACGGGCAGTTGCGCACGACCCGTATCCTCAGTGCCGCCGGGCTATCGTCGGAGATGGACTACGACGAGAACAGCAACGTCACGAAGGTACAACCTTCTGCCTCGCGTAGAGGCCACGATGCGCGAACTCGCTAAACGCGGCAGGACCGGCAAGACCATCAGCAACATCACCGAGGCAATCGCCAGTTTCACCAACTGGTGCACCATTAGGAGATATTTGTCGGAGGACCCGCTCACGAAGCTCGGGAAGGTCGATACGACGCCGGAGGAGCGGTATCGGGCACTGACCGTTGAGGAGACGCGCCGGTTACTGGAGGTTGCGCCGGAACATCTGCGACTTCTCTACATCGTGGCGATGGTGACCGGACTGAGAGCGGGTGAGCTTCGATCTCTGACCCGGAAACACCTCGATACGAATAATGTTGGTCTGAAGCTCGAACCGGCCTGGACGAAGAATCGTGAGCCTGGCTTTCAGCCTCTCCCGAAACGACTGGTCCGAGAGCTGGAATCATTTTGCGGTAGCGGAATCGTCCAATCGCTGTATCAGCAGTTCTTCCGCAAGTTTGTCTGCACCCAAGACGCTCTCCTCTATGTGCCATCCCATCCGGCCAGGGAGCTTGACAAGGACCTGAAAGCAGCCGGCATACCCAAGAGCACGGCGGAAGGGAAGATCGCATTTCACGCACTGAGGACGAGCTTCGTCACACTGACATACGAAGCGGGGGCGACTCACAAGGAAGCCCAGGAACTGGCCCGGCATGCGACGCCCGGACTCACTGCGAACACGTATGCGCGGACCCGGAATGAGCGCCTTGCCGGCATCACCGAACGGGTGGGTTCCATGGTGCTTCTTGGGGGTTTTGGTGCGAATTTGGTGCACGAAGCCGAATCAGAGGGCAAGTCAGATTCGGCTAACACGCTGTCAATTCAGAAACTTACAAGCGAAATGGGGAAATGGAGGCGGGGGGATTCGAACCCCCGTCCCGAGATGCTTCAAGACAAGCGTCTACATGCATAGTCGTTCTATTGGAATTTTGCGTCACCCAGCGCCGAGCGACAGGCTCTGGGATCGGCTATTCCGGTAAGGTTTCACCCCGCCGGCCCGGACGTCCGTTAGGGCTAAGCCCGCTGATTGGCGCCCATATCAAACCCGCAGGCGAGGTCTGACAGGACGGGTGGCCTATTTAGGCCGCCATGCGCAACTGAGAGTTGCCATTTAAACTTTAGGTGCCGGATGATTAACCAGGCCAACCGGCGTCCTGGGCATGCAACTTGACCATCCATCATCCGGTCGAAGCCATTCGCCCCCATATTCACTTGTCGCAGAGCCATAGTTTTTACCCACGGATCACTATACCCGATTCTACGCGCTGACGCCAGCCTTTGTTTCTGTGGTAGAGCCTCTCTAGCGAACGTAGACCTCGTAGGTGTAGGTGAGCTTCTTCTCGGCGCCGCCAGCCAGGTCGAGGGTCCAGGTGAGTTTCGTGACGGGATTGACACGGCGCAACCCTTTGGCCAACTTCTCCTGTTTGGCGTCGGGATCGACGGATTTCGTCTCGCCCGAGAGGGTCTTGGTGATCTCCAGGGCGATTGGTTTGGCCAGCGTGTTCAGTACGGACAGCTCACCCTGAATGGTGACCAAATCGTACTGCTGGTTGTGCCACTGCATGGCGTTGCGCTTGCGGCCGGCTTCCAGTTCGATCTGCTCGCCCTTGACGCCGATGGCCCGCGTGATGCGCAACGTGCTCTTGGCACCGGCGGGAGTGTACTTCAGCGTGTCCTGGCCGAGGATGTTGCCGCTGCTGATCGTCTCACCCGGGGCGGTGGTCCAGGGGATCTTGGTCGTATTGGTCAGGCGCACGCTATGCCAGATCTCTTCCTCGGTTTCCTGTCCATCTCGTTGATCGCGGCTATAGCTGTAACGGTCTTGCTCGTTGACGTAGTCAGGAATATCCCATTGATAGATATGCTCGTAGGGGACCGTCTCGGTGAACAGGGGGACATACGCGACTTCCTGGCGATCCAGACTGATGGCGCCGGCCGGATAGAGGAACAGGTCTTCGGATACCGTGCCGGCTGCCGCGGCGCCGTACTCGGGCATGGCGCCACCGCCCATGCCACCCATACGGCCACTGTAAGCGACGCTCTGGGTCATCACGTTGTCCATGATGTGCGGACGACCTCGTTCGCTGCGTCCCTGAGACAAGGCTTCGAGAAACTGTGCCAGGGTCTGCTTCATTGCCATCGGACTGACGACGCCGGAGAACTGGAGATGAGGAAATCCCGTCACCAATTGCACGTCGACGTCAGCGAGTTCGCAGGCGTCGTTGACGATGATCGCTTTGGCCGAGATCCGGGCCTGCTTCTGGGCGCTGATGTCCACCATATAGCTGGGGGCCCAGGTGACGCCGCCGGCCAGGAAGGTGACGGTGATCTTCCGGCCGGGCGCCGCGGCACGCAGATGCATCTGGAGCTCGGCCTTCTTGGTTTGTTCGGTGAACTGACGCTGGACGTTGTCGCCGACGAAGACCACGTTGGTCACGGTATCGGGATTCACGCAGACGACCCCGATCTCCGTCTGGATCATCACGGTTCCGATCGGGGGACGCGGCCGTGGCGAGGGGTATGGCATCGAACCCGGATAAGCACGCGGCGTGGGGGTTGCACCGTTGACGGCGCAATGGGTGATGGTGCCTGTGAATTCCTTGTCGCCGACCGCCAGGAGGACATCGCGTCCAACGTTGGCCGCCAGCAGTTCGGGGATCGTCATGGCCTCAATGCTCTGGTCCCATTCGGTTTCCCGGGCGACCGCATTGGCCAGATCGACGTCCGATGGATAGGAGATCCAGAAGGTCCCGTGGGAGGGAATTGCCGGCAGGATGACGTGAAAATCGGTGCGGCCCGCCGGGCACGTCGTCTCAGCGACGAAGAAACCGAGCCCGTTCTTGAACAGCGCGACCTGCTTGAGATCGAGCCGCTGCGCCGGGGGCCAGGTCTTGGCCAGGGCTCGCGGCGCCCCGAGTGCATGGCTTAACAGGGTTGCGACAAGGAACCAGATGGGCAGACCTGCGGTACGTTTCACGGTATAGCCTCCTTTCCAACCAGCGTATCAATCACCGCTCTATCCGTGGCGGTCGCAAAGGCTTCGGCGCCGTTCGTGCCGCAGACGCACCTGCCGATGCCTGGCTCATGGTAAGGGCCCGACGCGAGCCGGCAAAGTAAAATATTTGTAAAGACCGCGTCAGCGGGCAGCAGTCTTCAGTGCGGCCATGTCACCTCCGGCACGGCAGGACGCAGCGCGTCCTGAATCAGCCCGATCCGCTTGAAGGGAATCGGCTCAAAGCCGGGTAGTCTCGTGAATGCCTCGGAATGGCTTGTGAGCTGGAAGTTGCCCTGGACCGCATTGACGAAGCCAGGGTCACCACTGGTGATCCAGTTCTGCTCTTGCGGGACTTGCCAGTTGCCGCTACGCACCTCCGCGCAGCGGACGAACACGTTCCGCACCGCCCGGTTGACACGTGCTTGTCCGGGCTTCGGGTGCATGAATCCGACCAACTCCGGATAGCGCGTTGTGTACGGCGGCTTCGTGATGTCTACCTGTTTCAGCAATTTGTCCTGCCAAAAGCAGTCTTCTCCGCCATCGATGGCGCGCTTCCAGCGCGCGTCGTTCCACGGGGCCGAGCCCAGCGCGCGCTTGCATTCGATGAAAATGTTGTTCTCGGCCCGGTTGTCGTGCCCGCCGTGGGAAAAGACGGTGCCGAAAGAGCCTTTGCCCGGCTCGCCGCAACGGTAGAAGACATTGCCGAACACCGTGTCGCCGCCATCGCCGTCGTCGAAGTAGATCGCGGCGTTGCCGTGTCCCATGGGGCTACCGATGTCGTACCAGAAGTTATAGCGAATGACATTGCCGCGACAGGAAGGGTTGCGCCCTTTGTAGAAAGCGCCGCAATCGTCGGTCGCCATACACACGTGGTGGACGACGTTGTACTCGAAGACGTGGTCGTTGCCGCCGATCCCGATGGCCTGATGCGGCGCATCGTGGATGAGGTTGTGCGCCCCCCGGTTGCCGACACCTTCGAGCCGCAGCGCGTAGGAGGAGGTCAGCTTGTGGCGCGAGAATCGCCAGATGTGATTGTTGAGTGCCTCGTGCCCGGCAGCGGTGAGGCTTTTGCGGTCACCGCCGGACAGGACCATTCCGCCCGTGCCCGTGTCATGGATGTCGCACGCTTCGACCTTATGCCCCGCGCCGCCCGAGACGGTGATGCCAAGCTCACGCAGGTTGCGCACTTCACAGGCCTGGAGACGCACGTTACTTCCGCCGGTGACCTCGATCCCATTGCCCAGCGATGCCTCGACCACGAACCCGCGCAGGATGAGGCCGGTGGCATCCCGGACGGCGATGACCGGCGCCTTCAAAGTCGAGAGCACAATGCGGGCGCCGTCGAGGGGTGCCGGTGGCCAGAAGTAGAGCACCCCGGCCTGGCGGTCGATGAAGTATTCCCCAGCGCGATCGAGTTCCTCCAAAAGGTTCGCTGCATAGTAGCGGCGGGGCGATGGGTTGCCTTGCCTGACGCTGTAGACCGACGGTGCCGCCAGGGTGATCCGGCGTTTCTCGCGGTCGATCTCCTTGATCTGAATCACTTCGGCGTACCAGTCGTAGCACCAATACCCGTGGAGCCAGACGCCCGCTTCCGCGTTCCAGCGGGCCGGCCGGTCGCCCGTGTACTCGAAGACGCCTCCGTTGGTCCCTTTCTCGCCGATGCGGGGGCAGGCGCCCGGATCGATGATCTTGCCGATCGTGGTCCAGCCCTCATTGGGCCAGCGCGCCAGGGTCATGCGCTCGTCGTTGAAGAACAATTCCGGCACGGCCGGGACGCCCTGAAACTTCACCGGGAAATCGCCCAGATCCGTGATGCCGAGTAACCGCAGGTCGGCCTGAACAACCTGCCCGCGCGCGGCCGGATCGAGCCGTTCCAGAATCTTGCCGTTTGTCACCGGTGTGAAGGTCTCGGGCGGTACACTCGGACCACCGGCCAGGATGACTTCCTCGCCCGGGCAGGCCCGGTACAACACCGGGAACGCGGTCGTGCCCGAGTCCCTTTCATCGAGTATGAAGGTCCGGTCGAACGTGTACACGCCGGCCCGGACGACGACCGTGACACCTTGGGCAGGCGCGTCGGCCGCTGCCTTGACCCTGCGCACGGCGTCCCGGGCTCGTTCCAGAGTTCGGAACGGGCCGTCGTTCTTCTCCGGCGTCGGCTCGGCCCGGCGGCCCGACCACGCGTCGTTGCCGTGGGTCGAGACATAGAAATCAGCCGCGGGGACCGGCTCCGACCGCGCCGAGACCGGCATGAATGCTGTCGCTAACACGAGGACACACTGAATCGTTCTCATTGTGCTTATGCTCCGACTGTTTGCTGCTTCCATGGCTTGCCTTCTACTCCACTATTGCCACGCTTGTCAAGGACGGGCTCGTCGCGTCGTCGATGCCGGTACGCCGCACCGCAGATTATTCGCTGTTTCGCAAGCGGCGTTCGAGCTAAAATGGCCCAGACACGATAAGAGGTCTCCTGGTTGCACAAGGATCGGACATGGACAAGGACAACGAACTAGTGCCGGTGATACGGTACTGTCTGAAATGCGGGGCCGCGACGCTGCGTTTCATCGGGCCGAAGCTCGTCCATTGCGAGGCGTGCGGCTTCGATCTCTACCTGAACACAGCCGCGGCCGTGGCGGCGCTGATCACCGACGACCACCGGCGACTCCTGATCGTGGTCCGAGCCGAGGACCCGTGCCGAGGGATGTGGGATTTGCCCGGAGGCTTCGCCGACCCGGGCGAGTCGGCCGAGGAGTGCGTGCGCCGGGAGGTGAAGGAAGAGCTGGGGCTCGAGGTGACCGCCGCGCGATACTTGTGCTCGTACCCGAACACCTATGAGTACGGGGGCATGCGCTACGCGACGGTGGACCTGGGATTCGTGTGCGCGGTGAATAGCCTGGAAGCGGCCCGGATAGCGAAAGATGAGGTGAGCCAGGTGCTGTTCGTTCGACCGGAAGAGATCGACACGGCTCGCTTTGGCTTCGGCTCGGTTGGGAAGATCGTGGATCGTTATAGGTCTGAATCTGTCAATCCGCCTGGGTGATGCCCCGCCCAACGCGACGTACGCAGTTCGGCCAGGCGCGTCCGCCGGCCCTGCGACGCGGCGATGAACCACCTGGATTTGCCCGAGAAATCGTTTGCCCGGGGCATCTGCGACCGATATAATCGATAGTGGCCGTTGCTATAGGCTCTATAACCCCGTCAGGTTTGTGGTGTCATGTCGCCAGTCTTGGGGGGAGGTGAATGTGCACCACATTTGCAGAGTAGAGGTTCTGGTGGAGTGTGACTGAGGACGGCAATACCGATTTCCGGATTTCAGCGAGAGTCTGTTCATGTCTTGAGGTTTACATTTCGATTAAATGGAAAAGGAGGTGAAGGGATGGTTCTGCCGTCATGGCAAGGATGCGGCGGAACTCGACAGCACGTCCTCCCGTCGCGCGAGCAGGTCCTGCGTGCAGCGCCGGCGTTGGCTGCGGGAGAACCGGATGTTTCGGCACGGGGCCGGGGCATATAACCACTACTACGGCAACAGCGGGTTTCTGAAGGAGGATCATGATGCGTAAGCAAGTGTGTGTCCTAACATTCCTGGTGTTCGTCCTGAGCGTGGCGCTGGCCGGTGTGGCCTCGGCGGCCGACTCGGGTCTGGTGGGTTGGTGGAAATTCGACGACGGAGCGGGCTCGGTGGCCAAGGACAGCTCCGGCAGCGGCTACGACGGCACCGTATACGATGCCGTCTGGGTGGACGGCAATCTCGGCGGTGCCCTGGAGTTTGCGGGCGCCGAGTACGTGGATGTGCCGCCCGAAGCCTGGTCGACGGTCGTGACGCAGGCGACCGTTTGCTTCTGGGCCTACGGCGATCCGGATTCCCAACCCCAGGCCAACTTCATCTTCGGCGCCTTTTCCGATCCGGCCAATAATGAGGCGCGGAGGATGTGTGCCCACGTGCCCTGGAGCGATGGCACCATTTACTTCGATACCGGCGGGCCGGGCTATAACCGGATTAGCCAAGCCGGCGACGCGGCGGACTATGAGGGAACGTGGACCCACTGGACGTTTTTGAAGAACGCGGATACGGGCGATCAGCAGATCTACATCAACGGTGTGCTCTGGCACAGCGGAACGGGCATGACAAATACCATGGAAGGCGTCACGAAGTTCACCATCGGCACCAAGCCGAGTCTGGCCGAAGGCTGGTACCATGGCATGATCGACGACTTCCGTCTCTACGATCGGGCGCTCGACGTCAGCGAACTGCCGGACATCATGTTGGGCAAAGGTCCCGGAATGGGACTGGCGGCTGCCCCCAGCCCCGCGAGCGAGACGACGGATGTGCCGCGCGATACGGCGCTGGCCTGGGAAGCCGGTGAGTTCGCCGTGACGCACGACGTCTATCTCGGAACGGCCTTTGACGACGTCAACGACGCCAGTCGCGCCAATCCGATGGATCTGCTGGTCAGCCAGGGGCAGGCGGGCACAAGCTACACGCCGCCGGCCGTGCTGGAATACGGGCAGACGTACTACTGGCGCGTCGATGAAGTCAACGGCGCGCCGGACAACACGATTTTCAAAGGCGAGGTCTGGAGCTTCACGGTCGAACCGCTCGCTTATCCGGTCGAGGATGTGATCGCCAGCAGCAATGGGATCTCTGAGGCCGGCGTCGGTCCGGAGAATACGGTCAATGGTTCCGGGCTCGATGAGAACGATGCGCATTCGACGGCCGCCGGCGATATGTGGTTGGCCACCCCTCCGGCCGAAGGGGACTTCTCGGTCCAGTATGAGTTTGCCAGTGTGCTGAAGCTGCACGAGATGCTGGTGTGGAACTACAACGTGCAGTTCGAGCTGCTGCTGGGGTTCGGTCTCAAAGACGTGACCGTCGAGTACTCTGAGAACGGGACCGATTGGATGACGTTGGGCGACGTCCAGTTCGCCCAGGGTTTGGCCGCAACCGGTTACACCCCCAACACGGTCATCGATTTCGGTGGCGTCGCTGCCCAGTACGTACGCCTGACCGTTAACAGCGGGTACGGCATCATGGGCCAGTACGGGCTCAGTGAAGTTCGCTTCCTGTACATTCCGATCAATGCCCGCGAGCCGGAGCCGGCCGATGGTGCTGTCGATGTCAGCGTCGATAGCGCTCTGGCCTGGCGTGCGGGCCGCGAGGCGGTGTCGCATGAGGTGGCTCTGGGCGCCGACGCCGCAGCGCTGGCGCTGGTCGGTACCGTCGACACCACGGGCTATACGCCGGACGATCTGCAACTGGGGACGACGTACTACTGGCAGGTCACCGAGGTCAACGACGCGGCCACGCCCAGCACCTGGGCCGGCAGCGTCTGGAGCTTCGCCACGCAGGAATTCGTGGTGGTGGACGACTTCGAGAGCTACAACGACGAAGACAACGTGATCTACGAGTCCTGGATCGACGGCTGGGTCAACGAGACCGGCTCGACGGTAGGCTATCTTGAATCGCCGTTTGCCGAGCAGGACATGATCCATGGCGGCAGCCAGTCGATGCCGCTGTTCTACGACAACGCCGGCAATGTCTCGGAAGCCGACCTGACCCTGGCCGGTCAGGATTGGACCCGGGCGGGCATCACCACGCTGACGCTCTACTTCCGCGGTGAAGCCGACAACACCGGTGGCCAGCTTTACGTCAAGATCAACGGCGTCAAGGTGGCCTACCCCGGCGGCGCCGACATGCTGTCGAAGTTGCTGTGGCAGCAGTGGAACATCGACCTGGCTTCGGTGGGGACGACTCTCGGCAACGTAACGGGCTTGACCATCGGCATCGAGGGCAACGGCGCCGGTAAGATCTACGTCGACGACATCCGCCTCTACAGCGAAGCGCCGGCCATTGCCACGCCGACCGATCCGGGCACCGATGGCATCCTGCTCCAGTACACCTTCGATGCCGACGCGAGCGACAGCTCGGGCAACGGCTACGATGGAACACTGCTGGGCGATGCCCGCGTACAGAACGGCGTGTTGTCCCTCGACGGGATTCGCGACGCGGTTTCGGTGCCGCGCATCGGTGGCGCCGAGGCGACGTTCAACGAATTCACGGTTTCCATGTGGGTCTATCCGACGGCCGACATGACGTCGCTGGACTTCTCCGGCGGCATGAACACCGACGTCTGGGCGGCCGGTGCCGTGCACTTCAAATTCCACTATGGTCTGTTGAACGTGGGCATCGGCGAGCTCACGGGCAGCGATCTGGAAGGGACCTCCCCGGCCGTCATTAACGCCTGGAACCACATTGCTCTAACGGTCTCGGAGACCGAGATCGCCATCTACCTCAACGGCGGTCTGGAGGATTCGGCCACGATCGACACACCGGCCGAAGCGGTCCTCGGCGCGGCCTCGCTGGGCGCCTGGAACAATGCCGATGCGCTTTCGCGGGAGATGACCGGCGAGATGGACAACGTGGTCATCTACGACCGGGCGCTCTCGGCGGGAGAGATTCTCTTCCTGGCCGGTCTGTAAAAAAGCCGCCGCGTCGTGACCATGTGATCGGGTTACGGCTCAGGCGGACGATATCGTTGTATCGTTTTATCTCGGGGCCTGTGTCCAAGCGACACAGGCCCCGATCTCCATTCGGAGAAAGCCGAGCCCACGGCAGCGACAACCGGGCGCTTCTCAGGCCTACGAGGAGTGCGATGTTATCGGGCCTTGTGGTCCGGGAGCCAGTCTCCATCCTTTGTCAGCTAAGATCCCATATAGCGGTTGTCAGGGCCGTGGCGGGCCGGGCTGTTAGGCGTGCTGCCCGTGAATCGGAAATCCGCGGGCTTCTTACTTGAGTTGTATCAAGGATTTGGTACAATAAAGGGGTTCTCGGACGGCCACATGGAGTCGGTCGCGTGTCCGGGAGGGGCAAAGGGTGGTGGAGAAGAGAACCAGGGCAACCGCGTGGGACGCCCCTTGCATGCCACCTTGTTTTTTTGATCCAGTGACTTGCCCGTGTCACTTGGCGCCGCGGTCGTGGCGGTTTTCGATGATTGGGCCGTGCAGGGGTAACTTTCTCCCAGTAGGGTCCGCCTTCCGCGGATGGCTGAGCGAGGCGGTTGCGGGCCGGTTGCCTTCATGGCGGGCAGTGCTGTGAATCGACCTCTTCGCTCCGCGAACAGGGAACGAATGGGTCCGTGGCTTAGAGATGCCGGCCGGAGGAGTGAACGATGCTTGGCATAACGACATGTTCGTGGTGTCGTGGGGAAGGTGGTTTGCGAACCTCTCGCTGGGCATCTATTCTCCTGTTGCTGGCCGTGGGGTGTTCTGTTGGCCTGTCCGCCGCCGAGAGCGACGCTGAGTCCGGGCCATTGCTGTCCTGGGGGCAGGGTTTCTGGAAGCAGCAAGGGCCAGCCGACGGGCAGTATGTCGCCGTTGCCGCCGGCGCGTATCACAGCCTGGGGCTTACCACGGAAGGATCCCTGGTCGCCTGGGGTGAGAACTACAACGGCCAGTGCAACAGCCCCTATGGAAATAGTTACGTTGCCATCACCGCCGGATTCTACCACAACGTGGCTCTGCGCAGCGATGGTTCCATCGTGGTTTGGGGGGACAATACCCGGGGCCAGTGCCAGGCTCCCGCGGCTCGGGAATACCTGGGCGTCGCGGCCGGCGACTTCCACAGCGTTGCCATTCGGTCCGATGGTTCGCTGGTGGCCTGGGGTTGGAACGAGTATGGCCAGTGCGATGCGCCGGCGGGCAACGACTACACCGCCGTCGCGGCGGGTCGCTACCACAGTCTCGCGCTCAAGTTGGATCGCTCCATTGTCGCCTGGGGTGGCAATGGGGATCGGCAATGCGAGGTTCCGGAAGGTGGCGGTTTTCTCGCCGTCTCGGCCGGGTCACTGCACAGTTTGGCACTGAAGTCCGACGGTTCGTTGGTGGCTTGGGGCCGCAACGATCAGGGACAGTGCGATGTGCCTGAGGGACACGGTTTCGTGGCTATCTCGGCCGGCGCTTTTCATAATCTGGCGTTGCGGGCCGATGGGGCCGTCGTCGCTTGGGGATTCAACAAGTATGGCCAGAGCGATGTGCCGGCCGACGCCTACGCCGCCATGGTCGCAGCCGGTGGTTTCCATAGCCTGGCGATTGGTGCCGCACGCAAGGAAATCGCTGTGGTTGAGATAGTGGCCGCCGATACAGTTGAGGTACCGGATGGCAACACTGTGGAAATCCCCGAGGGCGATGCCACGGAACCCGTTCTGGTGGACGCCAGCGAGGCGACCGGACCCGACATTCTCCAGCCGGCAGATGCCAACACGGTTGCGGTGCAGGCACCGACGCCCGACCCGATCGAAACGGTCGATCCCAACGCCGGTGAGCCTGCCGATACGACGATGGCCGTGCCTGTTGATGTCGATACGCATGAAACGGCCAGTGCCGGCGCGGCGACCGTCGATGCCAATGTGCCCGATGGGGCCGAGGCCCAACCTGTCGAAGCCCAGGACACTAGCGCGGTGGCCTCCAGTGCCGAGGCGACTGCGTCACCGGCCGAGACCGGTGCCGATACGACGGCTCTCTATGGGAGCATTGAATCCTACGGTTGCATCAACCAGGATGATCCGCGCGCCCGGCCGGTCTACCACTTCACCTCCGAGACTCTGACGCCCCATTTCTACACCATCAGCAAGGAAGAAAGGGACAAGCTGATCGACGAGTCGCCGGACGTCTGGACGTACGAAGGCCGCGCCTTCAACGCGTTCCCCGAAGGGCAGCAACCGGAAGGGGCGATTCCTGTGTATCGCTTCTGGTCGAATTTGCTCGGGACCCATTTCTACACCATGAACGAGCAGGAGAAGGACGCCTTCATCAAGGACTATCCGGATCTCTGCACCTTCCAGGGTGTGGCATGGTACACGGACAAACTCCCACCTTCCGAGCCGGCGGAAACAGAACCTCAGGGCCAGCCCTAGGCGGTCGCGGTTTTCGTCGGTTTGATGCTTCTCTGAATTTGCGCGTCGCGCCGGCGGTTGGTGTCTTGGGTAGATTACGTAGTTTCCACAATTGACAGCCGGCCCCTTCATCTGGTAAACAAGCTACTGTCATGGACGGCATATCTTCACAGCGTTGAACGCTGCTTTGAGCTTCTCTCGAGACGGAAGCTGGAATTCGTGGGATCATTGGAGGAGTCGGTACTCTATTGCCTGTCCCGAATGGCTTCGGAATCCTTCTCTATGCTCTTCTGCCTTTCGCGGGGACAGTGCGCGGGGGTCGGTGATGTTCTTCGCTCGCAAGAAGGTGTACGAGACAGTGGCGGCCGTCATGGTGCTCTTGATCCCGGTTGCTGTGCTCATCTTGCTCAACCAGCACATTCCGCTGTGGGCCTCTGCCATTGCGGCCGGCGCGGTGCTGGTGGCCTCTGTCTGGTCAGGGCCCTGAGACGTGATGCTGAGAAGGTCGGCGTCATTGGGTGGTTGACCTTGAACTGAGGTCACAGTACGGCAGGCCCTAGATTTTCGGACGAAATGTGTGAACCTGGCATGCGTCGGGCCGTACGAGATTTTGTAGTCTCAAGGGACCCATCCCAGTGACGCTTGGCCGAGGCCCTCGTGCCGCCGAGACGGTGTCGGGAGGGTCTGCGAAACGAGGCCGCAGCCGGGGACGATGAGGTGGGGAGAGCCGCTTCGGACGAAGAGCAGGCCCCTCATCCGTGTCCCTTGAATGTGTCTCTCTGTCGGCCTCGTGACGCAAGCACGCAACAGGGACGATCGGAGTAGTCTGGAGAGGAGAGAGAACAGGGACAGGGGTCATGAATGCGCGGGTGGTGTCAGGGACGATGTTGCTGGGGTTGATTTCGGGTATGGCGGCCCAGGTGTCTGTCGGTGCCCAGGTGATAGGGTGGCCGGTGATCGGCGGAGGCAAGAGTGTGTTTCCCGTGATTGACACGCGACCGTTCTCTCTTTCCGTTCGTCAGTGGTCACTGGAGCGTGATTCCGCCGGGTGGTTCGCAATGCCTGTTGTCTCGTGGTCGCGCGATGCTGACACGGTCGAGAGGGCATATAGCATGGCCTGGATGGCGAGCGCCGGTGTGATGACGTCGACCGACGCGCTCGCTGACGATCGTTGGTCCGGTTGGGAGGATCCGCAAGACGCCGGCAGGATTGTTGCAGGCGAGGCGTTGGCCGGTAGCCGCGACGCGGAAGTCCGTGTTTTCGATCCGGTGGTTGCTCCTTACGATGCGTCACAGGTCGATCCGATTTTGACGCCCTACTCGAACAAGATGATGATTCCTGCTCCCGGTGCTGTTCTGTTGGGCGGGCTCGGAGTCGTTCTCATTGGATGGCTGCGACGGAGGAGGTCGCTCTGAACTATCAGTAGACGGGAGTCAACGGGCCGCGGGCCAGCGCTCGCGGCCCCCTTGGCCTACCGATGATGGTGGTGGCAGAGACGGTGTCGACGGCCTGCGATACGAAATCGCAGGCCTTTGCCGTTTCCGGGCTCTGTGTGTGATCATCCGAGGGCAGACGCACCGAATTGTGCTCGACGACCCGGCCCCACGTCGGCTAGAGTGGGCGCATCGTTGTGGATGGTTGGAGCGGGCATGACGGGTCGCTTGCGTCAGCTTGAGAAGAAGATGGTTGAGCCGATTACCGTGCGGCTGGCACCCTATGTCTCGGCCAACGTCATATCCGCTCTGTCTCTCATCGCAGCCTTCGGCGCCGGCGCTGCTTTCTGGATGGGCCGGCCCGCGCTCGGTGCGGCGCTGATTCTGGCCAACGGCTTTCTCGACATGTTGGACGGTTGCGTGGCACGGGCCCGCGGGACCACCGGGGCCTTCGGGTCGTTTGTCGACAAGATCATCGACAAGTATTCCGACCTGATTTTTCTCCTGGGCATGCTCCTGGGCGGACTGGCTCACCCGCTCCCGGCGCTGGTGGCCATGGTGGGGATTCCCCTGGCGACCTATATCAACGCGGCGGTGGAAGGACTGACCGGTGGGCAGGTCAAGTTCCAGGAGAAATTCTCCCTGCGCTTCGTCCGCATCATCATCCTGGTGGCCGGAGGGTTTTCCGGATACACCCGCCTGGCGGTCTGGCTGGTCGCGGCAACGGTCGTCTACGCCGTACTTTCGCGGATGATCTACAACCTCATCTTTCTCCGACGCCGCGCCAAATCATAGCCCCCTTACCAGAGTTTTCGCTGGGAAAGGGCGTGAATTTTCCTTGACACAGCCGCGCCGGGCACTCTAGACTTATCATGTGTAGTTGTGGAGGAGTAGGTGGCGCTGTTCATGAGGCAGGGCCCCCGGTGATGTCAGGTGTGGAGAGCGACGCAGCCACAATGACCCCGATCTCCCCCGGCAGAGGGTGTCTCAACGATGATGACCCCCGGATACGATGCATGCGCTCTTGCCACCTGGGGCATGCCCACCGCGTTTCGAGAGTTGAGACCGCCCCAGCGAAATCCGCAGAGCGAAGGAGGAGTGAGATGAGAGCAGCGCATCCGGTATCGAAGCGAAGCAATGCTTTCCCCGCGTGTTGTCGCAGACGAATGGGTCTGCTTTTTGTAGGATTTCTGCTATTGCCGATCGTTGCCGCTCAGGCGGACATAAGCTGGTCCGGCCTCGGCGCCGACGACGACTGGTCCAATCCCGACAACTGGGTCGATGGCGTCCCACCCGCCGATACCGACAGCGTCATCTTCGACGCCGCCGACTCCGGCGGCACCAACGTCCTCGACACCGACTTCACCATCGCGAGCCTGTACTACACTGACAATAGCATTCACACCACCGACTTTGGCGGGCTCACGAATCTTCGAGTCAACGGTCCTGTACATGTGGGGAATGGTCCTGGTAATGGGGGTACTGCGATTTGGACGAATGGCGGGCTGATCGCAGATGAGATCTACTTCGGGCGGTCAGCCAGCACCGGTGTCCTCGAGGTGCCCTCCGGCGGTATGCTCTGGCTGGGAACGAGCGCTGAGCCCATTTCATTTTTGGGCATAGCTTACCACGATCTAAACAACTACGGCGGCACGTCCGCGGCCCATCTGGACTTCACGGTCACCGATCCGACATTCGAGGCCTATGTCGGAGGTTTCTTGGATATAGGATTCCAGAGGTACGGTGGAGCGCCGGGGCGTGCCGATGGCAGCTTGGTCCTGGGGAGTAATTCATATCTGCGGGTCGGGACGGTCGATACGCCGGCGAAAGTGAGAATCGGGCGTAGTGCACGAGGGACCGGCACGGGGCTACTGGATGCGACGCAGGGAGATATCGAGCTGCACCTGACAGAGCTGAACGTAGGCCAGCAGGTGGGGTACGGGGGGACGGCAACCGGAACACTTCGTTGGGACCAGGCGGATCCGATAGACGCCACTGAGGTGTACTTTGGACGCGGGCCGAGCACGGGGATTCTGGAGGTGCCGAGCGGTGGTACGCTTCGATTGGGGACGTCGTCGGACCCGGTTTCGCTCCTGGGCATCGCCTACCACGATCGGAACGATGCCGCCGGCACGTCAACGGCTCATTTGGACTTCACGGTCACCGATCCGACATTCGAGGCCTATGTGGGTGAGACCTTGTGGATCGGGATGCAGCGGTACGGCGGAGCGCCTGGCGTGGCCGACGGCAGCCTGATCCTGGGTGACAATTCACATCTGCACGTCGGGACAGTCGCGACGCCGGCCGGCGTGACCGTCGGCTACGGCGCCAGGGGAACTGGTACGGGTCTGCTGGACGCTACGCGTGGTGACATAGACCTACACCTGACAGAGTTGAACGTGGGCCGGCAGGTGGGGTACGGGGGGACGGCAACCGGAACACTTCGTTGGGACCAGCCGGATCCGATAGACGCCACTGAGGTGTACTTTGGACGCGGGCCGAGCACGGGGATTCTGGAGGTGCCGAGCGGTGGTACGCTTCGATTGGGGACGTCGTCGGACCCGGTTTCGCTCCTGGGCATCGCCTACCACGATCGGAACGATGCCGCCGGCACGTCAACGGCTCATTTGGACTTCACGGTCACCGATCCGACATTCGAGGCCTATGTGGGTGAGACCTTGTGGATCGGGATGCAGCGGTACGGCGGAGCGCCTGGCGTGGCCGACGGCAGCCTGATCCTGGGCGACAATTCGCATCTGTGCGTCGGGACAGTGGCGACGCCGGCCAGTGTAGCTGTAGGCTACGGCGCCAGGGGAACTGGTACGGGCCTTCTAAATGCCACGCGTGGGAATATGGAGCTGCACTTGACGGCATTGAACGTGGGGCGGCAAGTGGGGTACGGCGGGACGGCGACGGGAGCATTTGCGATGGGCGCTAAGAGTCTCGTCACAGCCACCTCGGTGGAGATAGGTACTAGAGTCGATGGCACGGCGACCGGGACGGTGAATTTGACGGGGGGGTTGCTGGCGGCGGAGACGGTCAACATGGGCGGCGGCGGGACGTTCAACTTCACGGGTGGGCGACTCGGGATTGGGACGTTCAATACGTACGGCGGGACCGGTGCGTTGCATCAACAGGGTGGGACGCTGGCGCCGGGGTTCTCGCGGACGGAGACGTCGCTGGCCGGACAGGCCGTGATCAATGGCGACTACTTTATGGAAACTCTGGCAACGCTGGAGATCGAACTGTTCGGCACCGAGCCTATTACCGGCTACGACCAGGTCCTCGTCAACGGAGCCGTGGATCTGGGTTACGATCTGGCCGGCGGAGGAATTCTCGATCTAGACCTGTACTTCGGCCCAGCGATCGGCGATGAGTTCCTGATCCTCGATAACGACGGCGACGACTTCGTGACCGGTCAATTCGCCGGCCTGGCGGAAGGCGACTGGTTCAGCGAGTCGTATATGGGGAATGACTACGCGTTCCAGATCAGTTACTTCGGGCATACCGGCAACGATATCGTCCTGCGAACCATCGAAGGAACGCCTCTGCCGCCGTTGCCGCCGGGACCGCCCAGTACGATTCCGGCACCGGGGGCCCTGGCGCTCGGCAGTATAGGTGCCGGCATCATCGGCTGGTTCCGCAGACGCCGCTTGTTCTAGCCGCTTGGTTCGTTCAGGATTGGCAGGCATGGGTGTGACGCCTCGGGCACGTTACTTCAAAGTGGCTTGACGTTCCTGGAGGCGGCGCACCATGTGCTCGACGTCAAGGGCGCTGCCCTTGAGGCGGCGCGTCAATTGTGTCAGTTTCTTCTCGTTGAACGTCGTCTCGGTCAGTTCCTGCCACTGGCCGTCATCATATTTCATCTTGAAGTCGCGCACCGTCACCGGAGAAGCCTTGCACGCCTCATCGATGTGCCATTCGCCGTGGACCAGAAGGTTCCTCAGATCGCGCATGGCGTTGATGCGCTTGAGGATGTGCTCGAGATCGCTGAGTAGCTCTTCATCGTCCCGGAGTTGGTAGCGCGCGATCTGCCCCACCTTCCGCAGCAGCACGAAGAGGTTCAACTCGTGGATGAAGAACGGTCCGATCAGCGTGCTGTCCTCTCCGATCAGGATCTTGAGCAGCGACTGAAGCCGGTGCTCGAGCGTGGCGAACTCGATCGTCAATTCCCCGATCTTGGCATAGAGTTTCTCTTTCAGCATCGTCCTTCCCGTGTATCAGTTATCACCTGTCGGTCAGCGCTATCTTGCCATTATATCGACCTCTCACCGGTCTGTGGTAGGATGTTTTGCCGCTTCGGTCGTCCTGGCCGAGCCGGGGCCCTGGTGGGGTGTTTCCCTCCGCCGGCGCAAACTCTTCTTTACATGTCGGCCCTCTCGTTGCTCTAATAGGGGCCCGATAGGCACCAAACGTGTTTGCTGCAACGGAATCGGACGGATCGAAAGGGTGACTATGAGGCATGGAATATGCTTGGGCCTGGCACTGCTGGCGGTGCTGGTCGTCGTTGGCTGCAAGACCACGGTGGTGGAACAGACCATTCAGTACGATCGGCCGCTGCCGCCAGGGCAATTGGCGTTGCGGAAGATTACCGATCCGAACCGGTTTCCGGATTTCAGCGCCGCCTGGTACGACCTCGACAGTCTCAAGCTGGCGATCGGCAACAGTCTGAATTATCTGGGCAAGGCTTCCAGCGAACGGTTCTTCCCATACGGCGCCATCAACCACGAGCAGGCCGTCAAGACGCTGGAGACGTTTCTGACCCTGATCGATTCGGGTGTCCGCCCGGGCGAGCTCAACGGGGTGATTCGCGCGCACTTCGATGTCTACATGTCGGTCGGGTGCGACGATCGGGGCACGGTGCTGTTCACCGGGTACTACACGCCGATCTTCGACGGTTCCTACGAGCCGACGCGGCGCTTCCGGTATCCCCTCTACAAAATGCCCGAGGATCTGGTCAAGGGGCCGGATGGGCAGACGCTGGGCCGACGCAGGGTCGGCGGCGCTATGACGAGTTACCCGAGCCGGGCCGAGATCGAGGCGTCTGGGATGCTCAAGGGGAAGGAACTGGTCTGGCTCACCGATCCGTTCGAGGTCTACATCGCCCACGTGCAGGGCTCGGCCAAGCTGCGGATGCCCGATGGGGAGCTGATCACGGTCGGCTACGCCGCCAACAACGGGCACGACTACGACAGTGTGGGCGAGGCCCTGATCGCCGATGGGAAGATCGCCCGCGACCGGATAAGCCTGGCGGCGATGATCCAGTATTTCAAACGCCATCCCGAGCAGGTCGAGCGCTACACGCAACGCAATCCGCGCTTCGTCTTCTTCCGGATCAGCGAGGGTATACCGCATGGCAGCCTCAACGAGCCGGTGACGCCCATGCGCACCATTGCGACCGACAAGTCGATCTTCCCCCGCGCCTCTCTGGCGTTCATCTCGACGACGCTGCCCGAGATCGGGGGTACCGTTGCCTATCAGGGCTTCGTGCTGGATCAGGATACCGGCGGCGCCATCCGCGCCCCGGGCCGTTGCGACCTCTACATGGGCCAGGGCGATGAAGCCGGGCGTCTGGCCGGCCGGACGTATCAGGAAGGGCACCTCTACTACCTCTTCCTCAAAGGGACCTCGCCGAACCTGTGACAGATCCGGTGTCCCTGCGGTGTGATGAGGCCGTGTCGTCGGAGCGATTGCTTCGGGTGTTGCCGGACGTGTGGTAAGGAACGTCGAGCAAGGGAGGGACATTGGCAATGAGATATGGTCTCGCTGTTTGCCTGGTCACATTGGTCTGTGCCGTTCCGGGCCAGAGCGATGTGACCTTCCAGAAGCTGCTCTGCGAATATGCGGGGAATCCCATCAATGTCGACGTGGCCCGGCCCCGGTTCTCCTGGGTGGTCACTTCGGGCGAAAGAGGACAGTGTCAGACCGCTTGTCGGGTCATGGTGTCCACGACCCTGGAGGGACTGACAGGCGGTCGGCCGGATATGTGGGATTCGGTCGGACTTGCGCCTCGTTCCACGGTCCATCTCCAGTATGAGGGCAAGCCGCTGGCAAGCAATACGCAATATTTCTGGCAGGTGGAGATACGGGATCGCCATGGCCACCGCTATCGCAGCGAGCCGAGCCGTTTCACGACCGCCTTGCTGGCGGCCGGCGATTGGCAGGCGAACTGGATCGGCGCCAATCGGGCGCCCGAACCGAAGCCCGCCAAAGGGTTTCTCATGGACCCCAAGGAGGAGTCGGGATTGAAGGATCCCGTTGCGCATGAGGGCCGGTCCGTTCTGCTGCGCACGGAGTTTGCCCTGGATAGGCCCATCAAGCAGGCCCGCGTTTTCGTCACGGGGCTGGGCTTCTACGAATTGATGTTGAACGGCCGGCGGGTGGGTGACCACGTCCTGGCGCCGGCCAAGACCCCGTACCACCAACACATCCTCTACGACACCTACGATGTCACCGACTTGCTGAGCCAGGGCGCCAACGCCATCGGCGTGCATCTGGGCAATGGCTGGTACGATCCTTATAGGAAATGGTGGCGCGAGTATCGCATGCAATGGTTCGGGTACAAGAAGGCCCTCGTCCAACTGCATGTGACCTACACCGATGGCACTGAGCGCGTGATCGTTTCCAACGAGCGCTGGAAGGCCACCCGGGGACCGGTGTTATACAACTGCGTCTACGATGGTGAAGTCTATGACGCGAATCAGGAGAAACGCGGCTGGAGCGAAGCCCGATACGATGATTCGGCCTGGGATCAAGCGGTCATCATGGACAGACCGGCAGCGGAATTGCGCTCGCATCTGATGCCTCCCATCCGGACCAACCAGGTCCGGTCTCCGGTGAAAGTCACCGAACCCAAGCCCGGCATGAAAGTCTACGATCTGGGCCAGAACTTCACCGGCTGGGTCCGCGTCGCCCTGAAAGGCGCGAAAGGGACCCGGGTCTTCCTGCGCTTCTCTGAAGAACTTCACGAGGACGGCACGCTCGATTTCACCTGCAACGAAAAGGCCAAGGCGACCGTGGAATACGTCATGAAGGGAGGGGGGGGCGAGGTCTATGAGCCACGCTTCACGTATTTCGGATTTCAGTACGTCGAGGTCACGGCCCAGCCCGAACTGCCCACCATCGAATCGCTCCAGGGCTGTGTCACGTTCTCGGCCAACGACCACATCGGCACGTTCGAATGCAGTCATCCCTTGATCAACAAAATGCACCACGCCACCGTCTGGTCGCAGCGCAGCAACATGCTGGGTTATCCCATGGACTGTCCGCAGCGGGATGAACGCCTGGGTTGGTTTGGTGATGCTCAGGTGACGGCCGAAGAGGCCATGTTCAATTTCGATATGGCTTTGTTCTATGAGAACTGGCTGCGCGGTATCCGCGCCAATCAGGACCCGGCCTCCGGCGACATCCCGATCATTTCGCCCCGTCCCTACATCAAAGACGAAGGCGTCGAGTGGAGCAGTTCCTTCTTCAGCATCGTCTGGCATTGCTACCAGTACTATGGTGACCGGCAGATCCTGAAGGCCAATTACACCGCCATGAAGCGGTACATGGGCTTTCTGGCGGGCATCGCGGAGAATCACATCGTGCCCCAAGGCTGGATCGGCGATTGGGGCAGCATGGTGGAAGGCTGGACGGAAGGGGAGCCCGAATCCGTCCCGACGGCTTTCTACTACTACAACGCGACGATTTTGGCAAAGGCCGCCCGAGTTCTGGGTGAGACTGCCGATGTAACCTACTACGCGAAGCTGGCGCAGGAGATCAAGACGGCCTACAACGCCAAGTACTTCGATGCGGCCGCAGGCAACTACAACGATGGCAGCCAGATGGCCAATGCCTTTCCCTTGTTCCTTGGAATTGTCCCGGAGAATCAACGTGACGTTGTGCTGCGCCATATCGTTCACGATGTCGAGCAGGTACACGATACGCACCTGACGACCGGTGTGCTGGGCACCAAGTACCTGATCGATGTGCTGTCCATGGAAGGCAGGTCCGACGTGGCCTGGGCCCTGGCGACCCAGACCACCTATCCGAGCTGGGCGGAGATGATGAAGCGTTTCAATACGATGTGCGAATTCTGGACGCTCAAGCAATCGCACAACCACGTGATGATGGGCAGCATCGATGCCTGGTTCTACAAGACGCTGGCCGGCATACAACTCGTCGAGGACAAGCCCGCCTACGAGCACTTCGTGGTGCGTCCGTTTCCGGCGCAGGGATTGGACTATGCCAAAGCCTCCGTGCAGACCATCAAAGGCACCGTCGCCTCCAGTTGGACCAAGACGGAGAAGACGTTTGCATTGAAGGTTGAGGTGCCGTTCGGCTGCACCTGCACGGTCCATGTTCTTGCTGAGCAAGCGGTGGTGGTGAAGGAAGGAAGCGTCGCCGCGGCCAATGCTGAAGGTGTTCGTTCCCTTGGTTATCGCGAGGGCTGTCACGTCTTCGAGGTGCAATCGGGGCAATACACCTTCTCATGCAACAGGTAGACCGGTCGTTCTTCAAACGATCGAGCGGCGTAGGCCCGCCGTGAACTGGTCGATGAATTCAGTGGCTTCGTCGGCTGATATCACACGCGGGTCGTAGTGAAGCGTCAGAGCAAGACGTCCAGCATAGCTGAGTGCGGCGATCGCTACGGCGGTCAGCGGCCGCCAAGTGCCGAACACCTCTACCTCCTCCAATACCGTCTCGCCCAGCGCGAGCCGACCGCGCTCATCGGCCAACGGACTCCGGGCGAACACTGTGCCCAGATTCGTGATCAGGCCCGTGGCCCGGCAATGTCGGCGCCGACACATCCACGCGACCATGCCCGGCACCCGGTGACAGAGAGCCAATGACAGGGCAAAGGTCAGTCCGAGGCGCCACCGTTTGATTCGTCGCATCTCGCCGCAAATCGAGTGCAAGAGTCGCTGCGGATGTCTGGTCTCCTTCAGGTAGCGGTCGAGGAACACGTAGCTCACGACATTCGCGGCCGAACCCGGCCCGGTATCGGCCGGACGCAGGTTCACCGGCACGCAGGCACGGAACCGTGCTCGTTCCCGGTCGGAGGACCGGGAACGATAGTGACCGGCCGAGGCCAGGAAGAACTCCCGGATCAGCAGGTCGTTGACGGTGACACCCTGCGTTCGGGCCGCGTCGAGCAAGGCGGCGGTCTCCGAGGCCTCCAGGCGACGGGTCAATGAGGCCGGATAATCGGCCGGACACCGGTCGTCGTCAGTTCCCCAGAACGCGCCCGCCAACGGTTCGCAACGCCGCAGTAGGAAACGGTAAATGCCCGCCAGCGCGACCACCTGACCGAGCAATGCCCCCGGTCCCGCGCCGGCTGCCACGGCGAGCTTGCCGCGATCACGCAGCGACTCCAGATCGAGCGGCGGCAGCGCCGATGGCGGCAGGATACCTCGGTGCTGCGCGTAACAGATCAGCACATCGTCGAGAAAACGCAGCATGCCCAGGCCGTCACTGCATGTGTGGTGGACCTGAATCGTCAGGTCGGTTCGGCCGGAGGCCTGTAGGGCGATCACTCTCAGCCCCGGGCCGCTACGGACGTCCAGCGGATCGCAGTGCGGCAGGGCTTCAGCAGGCGACTCGTTCCGCCAGTCGATGGTCGGTTCGCTGGCAGCCGGCTCCCAGAACCAGCGACGGCCGTGCCGCTGCACCCTGGCCGCGAGCAAGGGATGGCGCGGCAAAGCGGCCGATAACGCGGCATCGAGAGTAGCGTGATCAAAACAGCCCGTGAAACGCAGCCGCAAGAAGAACTCCATGGGGTAGGCCGGACGGTGGTCGGTCAGCATGTAGTGTTCGAACGGCGCCAGCGGCAAAGGCAAAGTCATGCGTCAGGTATCCTCAGGTGTCAGCACATGTTGCAGCGCGAATCGGGGACGTTTCTCAACCTCTTCGTTCTTGAGCTCGCCGATCGAGCCGCGCCGCCAGTCTACTCCGGCCCGTCGAACCTGTCCATGCCGATCACGGGCCATGGCGGTGGCTGCCGGGTGGTTTCTCGTCCACTTTTTTGGTATGGTAGCTGTCGGTCCGCATGTGTATGCAGGCTGGTTCGCAGAAACCGTTGTTTAGGCACGCTTGATGAAGAAGTCGCATTCCGGGGATTCCCCTGAACCTGCCGGTCGGCAGGGCCCCTTGTATACCTATCAGAAGGACAGTTGCTATTTCGCCCAGATCGCCCAGGGCCTGGAGCCTCTGGCCCAACAGGAACTCAAGCGGCTGGGAGCGAAGAAGATCCAGCCGGGCTTTCGCGGCCTGTATTTCAATGCCGACAAGGAAACGTTGTATCGGGTCACCTATCAAACGCGCCTGATTCAGAAGATCATCGCGCCGCTCGAACTGATGGACTGCCACAGCACCAAGTATCTCTACAGGCGGGCCAAGGCGATCGACTGGACCGATTTCCTGAGCCTGACCAAGACCTTTGCGATCGTCTCGAACGTCTCCAACAGCCACATCAGGCACTCGAAATACGCGGCGTTGTGCCTGAAAGATGCGATCGCCGATTTCTTCACCGAGTCGATGGGCAAGCGCCCCAACGTCGACACCAAGGACCCGGACGTGTGGCTGAACCTGTACATCCACAACAACCGGGCGGTCATCGGCCTGGAGGTCTCGGGCGGCTCGCTGCACAAGCGGGGCTATCGCGTCCAGGGCCACGAGGCCCCGATCCAGGAGACCGTGGCCGCGGCGATGCTTGAGTTGGCCGAATGGAACGGCGAGCGCCCGCTCTACGACCCGATGTGCGGGTCGGGTACGCTGCTCTGTGAGGCGGTGATGCGCTACAGCCGCATTCCCGCCAGCCATTTCCGGCGCCAGTTCGGGTTCGAAGCGTTGCCCGACTTCGACGCGACGCTCTGGCAAGCCGTCAAGATCGAGGCGGACAGCCAGATTCGGCCTTTGCCTGAGGGTTTGATCGCCGGCAGCGATATTTCCGTCAAGGCCCTGGAAGCGGCCACCGCCAACCTCGGCGGGCTTCCCCCGGGGGCGGGCGTCAAGCTCAAGGCCATCGATTTTCGCGACATCAAGGCCCTGGAGAACACCGTCATCATCAGCAATCCACCCCACGGCCTGCGCCTCCAGAAGAAGGAGGGCATGGAGGCCTTCTGCAAGGACCTGGGCGACTTCCTCAAGCAGCGCTGCCAGGGCTCGACCGCCTATCTCTACTTTGGCGACCGCGCCTGGATCAAGCATATCGGCCTGCGCACCACCTGGAAGAAACCCCTCTCCAGCGGCGGCCTCGACGGCCGCCTCATCAAACTCGAAATTTTTTGACGAGTGCTGCGACGCAACGGACGATGGCGCCGGCAGATGTTGGTGGTTTGCGCCCGCTCAAAAAACGTGGGGCAGCCTCAAGCGGCAGCTTGGGGATGGTCGATTTGCCTGGTTCATAGGTATCAGGAGGTTCCCCAGACGTTGAACCATCCCCAAGTCCTGCGGACTTGTGGCTGCCACCCGGGATTGCGTGTCGACGCCAGCGTATGTGGGCATCTCGTTGCTTGACAGGGGCAGGGGGCAGGTCTATCATGAGACAAATTCAGGCTCTATGACAGGATTCATAAGATATGGCAAAAAAAGGATTTACACACCTGCACCTGCACAGTCAGTATTCGCTGCTCGATGGGGCGATCCCCTTCAAGCGGCTCTTCGCTCGGTGCAAGGATTACGGGATGGACGCCGTGGCGTTGACCGATCATGGCAACATGTTCGGCGCGGTCGAATTCTTCACCCAGGCCAAGGCGGCCGAGATCAAACCGATCATTGGGATTGAAGGCTACATCGCGCCGGGCAGTCGCTTCGAGAAGTCCGGCGGCGGGGGCGTCAAGGAGAACGCCTATCACCTGATCCTGCTGGCCGAGAACCTCACCGGCTACCGCAACCTCTTGAAACTCAGCAGTATCGGCTACACCGAGGGTTTCTACTACCGTCCGCGTATCGACAAGGACGTGCTGGCCGAGCATAGCGAGGGCATCATCTGTACCACCGCCTGTATCGGCGGCGAAGTGCCCACCATGCTGGTCCGGGGCGACCTGGACGGAGCGCGCCAGGCGGCCGAGAGCTATCTGAAGATCTTCGGCAACGATCGCTTCTTCATCGAGATTCAGCATCACGAGAGTCCCGACGATTCCATGCCCGACGTGCGCCAGCCGTTGATCGACCTGGCGAACGAGATGGGGATCGGCATGATCGTGACCAACGACGTGCACTTTCTCGACGCCGAGGACTACGAGGCGCACAACGCGCTGTGCTGCATCAGTACGGGCAAGCTGATCACCGACGAGAGCCGGATGGTGTATCCGCCCGACGTGTATCTCAAGAGTCCCGAGCAGATGCGCGCGATGTTCCCGGAGATTCCCGAGGCCTGTGACAACACCCTGGCGATCGCCGAACGCTGCAACGTCGAGATCGACCTGAAGAGTCGGCATGCCCCGGTCTATAGGCCCCCGGGCAAGATTACTCCGGAAGATTACTTGTACGATTTGGTGATGAAAGGGGCCAAGCGGCTCTACGGCGAAGTCACCTCCGAGATCCAGGAACGCATCGATCGCGAACTGAGCGTAATCAGCGGCAAAGGGTTCGCCAGCTACTTCCTGATCGTCTGGGACTTCTGCAACTGGGCCCGCGAGAACCAGATTCCGATCGGGGCTCGTGGCAGCGCCGTCGGCACGGTCGTCGGCTACTGCCTGGGCATCTGCGATGTGGACCCGATCAAGTACGATCTGCTGTTCGAGCGGTTCATGGACCCTGAGCGGGATGAGATGCCCGATATCGATATCGATATCTGTCAGAGCAGCCGGGGACGATCGCTCGATTACGTCCGAGAAAAGTACGGAGAGATTGCCCAGATCATCACGTTTGGAACGATGAAGGCCAAGGCGGTCATCCGCGACGTCTGTCGCGTCCTGGACGTGCCGCTGGCGGAGGCGGACCGGTTGGCCAAGCTCGTTCCCAACGAGTTGAAGATGACGCTCGACAAGGCGCTGGAGGTCGAGCCCGAGCTGAAAGAGGCGTACGACCAGGACGAGCGGACGCGCCGGGTCATCGACGTCGGTCGCAAGCTCGAGGGCTTGACCCGGCACGCCTCCGTGCACGCCTGCGGCGTGGTCATCGCCGACGAGCCGCTGACCAATTTTCTGCCGCTCTACAAGGCCTCGGGTTCGGACGATTTGATCACGCAGTTCGAAGGGCCGATGGTGGAGAAAGTCGGTCTGCTGAAGATGGACTTCCTGGGCCTCAAGACCCTCAGCGTTCTGGCCCGGGCCCGCGATTTGGTTAAGGAAAAGCACGGCGTCGCGATCGACTTGGAGAAGATCGACATCACGGACCCGAAGGTGTTCGAGGTCTTCGCCAAGGGCAAGACCAAGGGCGTCTTCCAGTTCGAGTCCGGCGGCATGCAGGACCTGCTGATGAAGATGCGCCCCGACCGGATCGAAGACCTCATCGCCGCCAACGCGCTCTATCGACCGGGCCCGATGACCCTGATTCCCGACTACATCGACCGCAAGCACGGCGCCAAGTGGTCGGTGCCCCATCCGATCATGAAGGAGGTGCTCGAAGAGACCTTCGGCATCATGATCTATCAGGAACAGGTCATGCGGATCTGTAACCGGCTCGGTGACATCCCGCTCCGCGAGGCCTACACCCTGATTAAGGCCATCGGTAAGAAGAAGCTCGCGATCATCGCCAAGGAGAAGGAACGGTTCATCGAAGGCTGTGTCAAGAAAGGGCTCAAGAAGGACGAGGCCGAACACATTTTCGATTTGATCGAGCGGTTTGCCGGCTACGGCTTCAACAAGAGCCACTCGACGCGTTACGCGTTCGTGGCGTTCCAGACCGCGTACATGAAAGCCCATTGGCCGGTCGAGTTCATGGCGGCGCTACTGACCTACGACCGGGACAGCACGGAAAAGGTCGTCGAGTACATCGGCGAGTGCATCACCATGGGGATCGAGGTGCTGGCGCCCGACATCAATGAAAGTGGCGTCGATTTCACGCCGCTCTACAAGGACGGCGAAGACAAGAAGGGTGTGATTCGCTTCGGTCTGGCCGCGGTCAAAGGGGTGGGCGAAAAGGCGGTCGAGCAGGTCATCGAGGCCCGTCAGAAAGTGGGGCGGTTCGAGAGCCTGTTCCACTTCTGCGAAAACGTCGACCTGCGGGCCGTCAACAAACAGGTGATGGAAGCCCTGATCAAGGCGGGGGCCTTCGATCGGCTCGGCGGCAACCGGCACCAGATGATGGTCGGTCTGGAACGGGCGATGGAGATGGGGTCCAGCCTCCAGAGCGACAAGCTCAAAGGCCAGATGAATTTCTTCGGGCAGATGGCCGGCGAAACGGACTACGCCGAGGACCACAAGAGCTTGCCCGATGTGGCCCCGTGGCCCGAGCCGCAGATGCTGGCGTTCGAAAAGCAGGTGCTTGGTTTCTACGTGACGTCGAACCCGCTGAGTCATCACGCTGAAGAGATCGCCGACTACTCGACCACCAACACCGCGCGTCTGGCCCAGAGCACGGGCGAGAAGCAGGTGGTTATCGGTGGCATGGTCACGCGAATCCGCTACAACATCACGCGCAACGGGCGCAACGCCGGTTCGAAGATGGCCGTCTTCGTCCTGGAGGACTTGCAGGGGACCTGTGAGGTCGTGCTGTTTCCCGAGACGCTCAATCAGTACGCGTCGCTGGTGGTCGAGGACACGGTGGTGTTCGTCAGAGGCAAGACGGACTTCCGGCGCGAGCGCGCCAATATCATCGCCTCCGAACTGATCCCGCTGGAACAGGGCCGCGAGAAGCTGGCCAAAGGCGTTCGCATCCGACTCGACGCCCGGGACGTGACCCAGGAGAAGGTCGTGCAGATCAAGAGCATCTGTCAGCATCATCGCGGCGATCGGCCCTTTACCGTGGTGGTCAAGACCGATCGCGGCCGGGTCTACGCGACCGCCGACCGATCGCTTAACGTCAATCCCGACATCGAGTTCTGCCGCAAAATGAAACAGCTCATCGGCGAAGACAACTTCGCCCTGGCGAAATAGTCACGGAGACCCGTGTGCTGAGTACAGACGAGAAACAGAGATTGACAGATCAGTTAGTGGCGGCGCTGGCCTCCGAGCATGAGGTCTGTCGGATCGTCATCTTCGGCTCGTTTCTGCATTCCGACCACCCTCACGACCTCGATGTGGCCGTCTTCCAGGACAGCGATGAGCCATATTTGCCCCTGGCACTGAAATACCGCAAGAAGACGCGTCAGATCGCCCGTGCGATTGCGCTGGACATTATTCCTGTCCGGGCCGGACAGAAAGATGGCCTGTTCCTCGATGAGATCGAGCAGGGCCAGGTGATCTATGAACGATGAAACCAAGAGGTGGCTCGTTTATGCGCAGGAGAATCTTGCATCGGCGCGGGTTCTATTGGACAGTGAATTGTACAACCCGTGCCTGCAGAACGTTCAGCAGGCTGTGGAGAAGATGCTGAAAGCTGTTTTGGTGGAAAGTCGCGAGAAGCTCAAGAAGACACACAGCATCAACGAACTTACAAGGACCTTGGCGGACAAAGGCTTTGATGTATCCATCTCAGAAGATGACATCGATCTGCTTGACTCGATCTATCTCCCTTCAAAATATCCCTTAGGTAGTGCGCTGCCGGGATTTGAACCGGATGAGCCGTTGTGTCGGCGCTGTCTCGGTATTGCTGAACACGTGAGAGATTCGGTGGCGGTGCTTCTCCACTGGGACACCTGACGGACTCTCTCGGCACATGGAAGGATAAACATGACATTGACGCGTGATACTGAAACCAAGTGTTGGATCGGCGTGGCTGGAATGTTGTTTGTACTGCTGCTTCTGGCCGGCTGCAGGACGAGTCCGCCTTTGCAGGCGGACGGGCTGCCGGGGGAGCAGTACCTCGTCGGGGGCGGTATGATGATCGACTGGGAAGCCCCCGCGGCCGGGACGGCCTACCTCGTCGAGAAGACCAGCGGCAAGATCGTCGAAACCCGCTCTTTGGCCCAGGGCGATTCGTACACCTTTTCTGTTGCCTCAGGCGGACAAGCCGCGGAGTTCGAGAAGATGCTGGGCATCAGGTTCTCCGAGGCCCGCTTTCTGCTCTATTTCCGGCCCGACGAAACCTCGGGCCTGGCCCTGTAGGCGGAACGCACCATGTTCGACGACACGGCACATGACTCCTCTCGAAGCGAGAAGTCGCACTGGGATGCAAGCGAACGGAGTCGGGGAGAAGACAGTTGACAGATAAGTTCGACGGCAAGTTCATTGTTCTGGATGGCCCGGACGGGTGCGGCAAGAGTACGCAGACGCGGCTCCTGACGGACTGGCTCAGTGACCAGGGCGTTTCGGTCGCGAGCTTCCGCGACCCGGGCACCACCGTCATTGGCGAGAAGATTCGCGAGATCTTGCTCAGCCCCGCCCACGACGCGATGACCACGCCCACCGAAGTGTTGCTCTATATGGCCGCCCGGGCCCAGCTTTGGGCCGAGGAAATCGCGCCGGCTCTCCAACAGGGCCGATGCGTGCTGCTCGATCGCTGGCTCTCGAGCACCTGTGCCTACCAGGGCTACGCCGGCCGGTTCGGGATCGACGGGGTGATCGCGGTCGCGGAGCAGTCGCTGGAGCGCGTTTGGCCCGACCTGACGATGATCCTGGATGTCGATCTGAAAACGGCCGCCGCACGCCTCGACCGCGAGTTGGACCGCATGGAGCGCAAGGGCGACAGCTACCACGCCCGGGTTCGCGATGGGTTCCTGGAGCTGGCCCTGAATCGACGGGACGAATTTGCCGTGATCGACGCGACCGTGTCGCCGGAAGCCGTGCACCAGGCGGTTCTGGAGGCCGTGCAGAAGAAGATACTCGGCGCTTCGGCATGACCGCGGCGCCGATAATGATGAGGGGATGAATCTTCATGGCATTGAAAGACATCTTTTGTCAGGACAGAGCGATTGGAATTCTGCAGCGGGCGCGGGCGGCCCAGCGTCCGGCCCATGCGTATATCTTCGCCGGCCTCGACGGCGTCGGTAAGTATGCCACCGCCCGGCAGTGGGCCAAGCTGCTGCTCTGTGAGGCTCCCGTCGAGGTGGGCACGCCGGACGAACCGTTCGCCGACAATTGCGGTGCGTGCGATGCCTGTGCGCTCTTCGACGCCGATTCGCATCCGGATTTTATCCATGTCTACAAGGAGTTGCGGGAGTTCACCCGGGACGGCAAGGGCAAGGCGGCGCCCGTGGACTTGCCGATCGACGTGGTCCGCGAGTTTCTTCTGGAGAAAGCCCCGATCCGCCCGACGCATTCGGGCCACAAGGTGTTCATCGTCAGCGAGGCTGAGAAGCTCAATGCCTCCTCGCAGAACGCGCTGCTGAAAGTGCTGGAGGAGCCGCCGAGTTTCTGTACGATCGTTCTGCTCTGCACGCGGATCGAAAAACTGCTGCCGACCACCAAATCCCGTTGCCAGACGATCCGGTTCGGCCCGATCGACGAGGAGCGTATCGTCAAGGCCCTGGCCGAGATGGGCCTGAAGCGCGAACCGGCGCAGTTCTTCGCCCGGCTGGCCCAGGGCAGCCTGGGCCAGGCCTGCCAGTGGGCCAGACTGGAGTGCGAGGGCACGGCCCTCTTCGAGACCAAGCGGAAAGTGGTGGCGGCCTTGCCCCGCTTGACGCTGCCCGATGCCCTGGACCTGGCCGAACAGATCCTGGGCCAGGCCAAGGAGGTGGCGTCCAACTGGTCCAGCCTGGACAAGGCGGTCAGCAAGGCCGATCTGAGCCGCCGGGCTCAGAAGACGCTCATCCGGGTGGTGCTGTCGGCCTTCCACGATGCGATGTTGATGGGTGTCCGTCCGGAGCACGCGTTGATCCACGCCGATCAGCCGCGTGAAATCGCTCGTTTGGCGGACCGGCTCGATCCCGAAACAGCCGCCGAGAAGATCCGCGCCGGTTACGAGGCGCTGAGTTGGATCGACGCCAACGTCAACGACAGGCTTATTTTTGAGCGGTTGTTGTTACGGCTGGTTCCTTCTGCTATAATCGCCCGACAGCGTTAGTTCAGTCTGAATCTCCATTTACGGGGGTCCAATTCCCTTTCGCGGCATGGGAGAGCCCCGGTCAGGATAATCGATATGACGGATACCGCGGCAAAATCGAAGCCGACCAAGACCAAGAAGTACATGTTGGTCCGCTATGGTCGCATGAACAATCTCGGCCTCTTCGAGCACGAGGAAACGCACGTCCCGATGACGCCCACCCGCGTGGTCGTCAAGACCGACAAAGGCCTCGAGCTGGGCCATCTGGTGGGCCCGTCGACCTCGTACCGGGAGGGGCGTTTCAAGCTCAGTGAGGAACAGGTCTGCGACTACTTCGCCGGCAGTGACATCAACTTCTCGCGCGAACCGGCCGGCCGGTTCATCCGGTACGCCACCGCCGACGATGTCAGCGAAGAGGAGCATCTGGCCAAGATTACCGAAGACGAAATCGCCTCCTGCGAACGCATCGCCAAGGAGTTGGGCCTGAAGATGAAGATCGTCGACGCCGAGCACATCTTCGGTGGCGAGCGCATCATCTTCTATTTCATGGCCGACGGCCGGGTCGATTTCCGAGAGTTGGTGCGCCGGTTGGCCCAGGAGTACCAGACGCGGATCGAGATGCGTCAAATCGGCTCGCGCGACGAGGCCAAGTTGCTGGGCGACGTCGAGAGCTGCGGCCAGGAATGCTGCTGTATCAAGTTCCTGCAGTTGCTCAAGCCCGTGAATATGCGCATGGCGAAGATGCAGAAGGCGACGCTCGATCCTTCGAAGATCTCCGGCTACTGCGGCCGGTTGAAGTGCTGCCTCCGCTACGAGGACGAGAACTACATGGAACTCAAGCGGAAGCTGCCCAAACGCAATACCTGGGTTCAGAGCAAACGCGGCGACGGCCGAACGATTCAGGGCCGGGTGGTCGACACCCAGATTCTGACCCAGTTGGTCGTGGTCGAGAGCGAAGGGGGAGAGCGGACGGCGTTGTCCGTTGAGGACATCAAACCGATGCAGGCGCCCCCCAAGCGCGAGAAGCCGGCGCAGGGCGACGCACCGGAAAAGAAAGGCGACTCTCGGCCGCGCAAGAACGGCGGCCCACCGCGGCGGTCCCGCCGGGGCGGCAGAGGCAAAAGAAAACAGACATAAGGAACGGAAATGCCCCGACAGATTGTTGTGACCTCGGCGTTGCCCTATGCCAACGGACCCATCCACATCGGACACCTGGTGGAGTATCTGCAAACCGATATCTGGGTCCGCTTCCAGAAGGCGTGCGGGCATCGGTGTTTCTATTTCTGCGCCGACGATACGCACGGCACGCCGATCATGATCAGCGCGCGCACGGCCGGCATCAAGCCCGAGGAGCTGATCGGCCGGATACACAAGGAGCACGAAGCGGATTTCGCCCGCTTTCACATCGAGTTCGACAACTACTATACCACCCATTCGCCGGAGAATAAGGAACTCAGTGAACTGATTTTCAATCGGCTCAACGATGCCGGTTCGATCGCCAAACGCGACGTCGAGCAGACGTATTGCGAAACCTGCAAGATGCCGTTGCCCGATCGCTACGTGCGCGGCACCTGCCCCCGTTGCGGAGCCACAGACCAGTACGGCGATTCGTGCGAGGTCTGTAGCGCCACGTATCAGCCCAAGGATCTGGTCGAGCCCCACTGTGCCACGTGTGGGGCCACGCCCGTGCTCCAGACCTCGGAACACTATTTCTTCAAACTTGGCGATTACGAAACACAACTGCGCGAGTTGATCGGCAGCGGCCACACCCAGAAGTCCGTCGCCAACAAGCTCGACGAGTGGTTCCAGGCGGGCCTGAAGGACTGGGACATATCCAGGGACGGACCCTATTTTGGCTTCAAGATTCCGGGCGAAGAGAACAAGTATTTCTATGTCTGGCTCGACGCCCCCATCGGGTATATGGCCTCGGCCCGCAACTATTGCCAGAGCAACGGCCTGGATTTCGACGATCTCTGGAACAACCCCGCCCATGAGCTGTACCATTTCATTGGCAAGGATATCATGTACTTCCATGCCCTGTTCTGGCCGGCTATGTTAATGGGCTCGGGCTTCAAGACCGCCAACAAGCTTTTCGTGCATGGTTTCCTCACGGTTAACGGCGAGAAGATGAGCAAGTCCCGCGGGACCTTCATCCGCGCCAGTACCTTCGTCCGGCACCTGGACCCGGAATATCTGCGTTACTATTACGCCAGCAAGCTCACCGACGGTGTCGACGATATCGACCTGGGCATTGAGGACTTCATCAACCGGACGAATGCGGATCTGGTGGGCAAATATGCCAATCTGGCGTCGCGCTCGGGTCCCATGTTGACCAAGAAGCTGGATGGCAAGCTCGGTCGTCTTGACGACGAGGGCCGGGCGCTGGTGGACAAGCTGGCGGCCGCCAAAGACGATATCATCAAGAACTATGAGGGTCTGAACTACGCGGCGGTGGTGCGCACCATCACGGCCCTGGCCGATGAGTCCAATCGCTACGTCGAGTTGAAACAGCCCTGGACGACGATCAAGACCGACGCCGAGCTGACCCGCACGACGCTGACCGCCGTGCTGAACGCAATGAAGATCCTGACGATCTATCTCAAGCCCGTGCTGCCGGAGTTCGCCCGCAAGGTGGAGAAGTTCCTGCAGGTCGAGCCGCTGAGCTTCGCCGATGTGGCAAGCCGCCTGGAAGATCGGGAAATCGGAACGTTTGAACGCCTATTCGAACGCATTGACGAGGAGCAGGTAAACACGATGATTGATGAAAGCAAAGAGGGCCAGGCTCCTGCGCCGGCCCCGGAAGAAAAGCCCGCTGTGACTTTCAAACCTGAAGTGACAATCGACGATTTCGCCAAGCTGGACCTGCGCATTGCCAAGGTGGTCACGGCTGAGCCCGTGGAAGGGGCCGACAAGCTTCTGCACCTGGTTCTGGACGTTGGCGGCGTCCAGCGCAACGTCCTGGCCGGCATTGCCAAAGCCTACGAGCCGGCGCAACTGGTCGGTCGGCTCGTGGTCTTCTTCGCCAATCTCAAGCCGCGCAAGATGAAGTTCGGCACCTCCGAAGGGATGATTCTGGCCTGCGGCCCTGGCGGCAGCGATGTCTTCCTGCTCGCTCCGGACGACGGTGGGCAGCCGGGCCAGGCGGTTTCCTAGATGACAATGATGATTCTCTATAGGTCCAGTAGGTCCTATAGGACCTATTAAGAGCTTTGGCGATGAAACAAGGGCTTGATGAAATTGCACGCAAGGACGGCCGGTACGGTCCGGCCGCCTTCCGCTTTGTCTACGAGGGACTCGGCTACACGGTCAAGAACATCACGCAGGAGGCCCGCCACGTCAGCGGCCAGACTCTCTGCGAAGGCCTGCGCCAGATGGCCCTCGAAAAGTACGGGCGTCTCGCACTGCTCGTCCTGAGTACCTGGGGTCTCAAGACCACGCGCGACTTCGGTGAGATCGTCTACACCCTCATCGATCACGAATGGATGAGCGCCCAGCCCACCGACACCATCGACGACTTCAACGAGGTCTACAACTTCGAAGCCACCTTCAAAGAGCAGTTCGTTTTCGGATAGCCCGTTTGCGGTCCTCTAATCAGTCGAGATTCAGTGCCGCCGGTTACCTCGTTGCTTGGTGGCTACTTGATCCCCAGGATGAAATAGGCTTCCTGAGGCCCGCTGCTGTAGAAGTGACTTTCGTACCCTTCACAGTCGAAGCCCAGATCGGCTCTCTTCATTGCCTTTGGATTGAGCAGCTTCTCTTCGTAGGTGAACTCGGTGAAAGCGCACACCTCCTGGCCTGCCAGGGCGATCTCGGGGTGTTCCGGCTGGCTGGCGTGCTTGACGTTTTCAAACGTTTTCGATGCTGTGCTCTGAATTCGCAGCTTGCACTCCGCGTTGCCTTTGCGGACCCATTGGGCCTCCAGTTGCAGGTCCGACAGGGCCATGGTCTCGGGATCGACTCTAAAGCGTACCGTGCCCTTCCGCTTGCTCAGACTGAGCAGCTTGCCGGTGAAGACGTTGCCTTCGAAAACACCCTTGGCGTACCATTCATCCTTGAAGGGCAGGTAGCGGATTCGGTCCGGGTCTTCCCGATCCTCGGGTACCCGGTACTTCATGCGCAAGCGGTAACGTAGAGTCATGTACTTGTATTTCGCCAGTGGGTTTTCCCTTTTCGCCTCCGGCTCAACCTTCATGAGCACGTAGCCCGGGACGGTGACACCGCCGCCTCGCAATTCCTCCCGCTTGGCCGTCGCCGGCCGGTTTTTGCGCGCCGCAAAGACGATGGGCATGTCCCTGAGCACGTCGTTACCTGCTTCAATGCGCAAGCGATAGTCTGTAAACACTTCCGTTTTGCTAATGACGGCTTCGGTATACGGTTTCAGGTGAACGCCCAGCAGATCATCCTCTTCGCGCAAGTCACGGTTGATGATCTGAAAGACGATCTGAGACTTTTGCAGAGGCCCCTTGGCGAGCGGCTTTTTGAATCCCGTGTCGAGCGGTGAATACAGCACGGCCTGCAGATGCTTGCCGGCCGACGTCCGCGCCTGCCATTTGGATAACTCCTCGTCGGCAAAGCGGATGTCCAATATCTGGCACCTGGGGGTATGGTCGGTAATGAACTCGCGCTGTCCGAGTGGTTTGTCCGGCTGGTTGGGCACGAGTTTCCACGCTTGGGCGTGGACCTTGAGATCGCGGCTGCGGTAGCCGGCACGCTGTGCCACCGGGATTGGCGCCGAACGCAGATCGTAGGTCTTCACGCCTGCCAGGTAGGCCGGATCGAGTTGGTAATAGTGCACGATACGCCGGGACCGCACGTACTTGTGCGGCTTGGCCTTCTCGTAGCCGAATACCTCCGCACGGATAATGATCGGCGGGATCGGCTCGCCGCAGTAGCCCCGGCCCATCTGTGATTGCTTCGGATCGAGATCGTCGAAGAGCCAGTGTCGCTCCTGCTCTTCCAGCTTCTTGAATCCCTGGAGGAGGATTTGGCTGACGACCTTCTTTCCCGCGATCTCTCCTTTCAAAAGGAACTCGTCCTGCACCACACCCCAGTTGTTGCCCTCGACGGCCAAGTTGGTTACGCCGTAGATGAAGCCATCCTTGCCCGCCAGTTCGCCGTACAGGTTCATCAGATACCCGATCAACTCGTCGGCGAGCAAGTCCATCGGCCCGGCGGTGAACAGCTTGATCCCTTTGAATGCATACGAGACCTTATCGGACAACTGCAGGTCATAACAGGCCGGTGACATGTACCAGATCGAATAACTCGGCCGTTCCTGGACCATCGACCACGTGATCTGTTCCAGTCGCCCGCTCGGATGCTGGACCACGCCGTAGGAACCCTTGGACCAGTGGATGTCACGGGCCTGATTCGCTCGGCCGGAGACGTTGACGCCGCTGCCGATAACGGCGCGAAATTCCGCGTCCATGTCCGTCGGCGGGTGGGTTCGCAAGGGACTTTCGCTCAGGAACGTTTGCTCGCTCCCGGCGTAAGGCCTGAGAATGGTAAAATTCAGATAGCCCGTCAGCAGGGCATCGTCGCGCAGGAACAGGAACAGGTCCACCCCCCACGGACAGAAATCGCTCAACAGTTGCCGGGCCTTTTCGCTCGTGCGAACCTGCACCAGCAGGGACAAGGGCTCCTCCAGCGCATACGCGCGTTGCGCTTGCTTCTGCCGTCCCGTCGGACCCAATTCTCCCAGGTAACGCTCGATGAATTTGCGTAGCAGGCTGACGTCGGCAAAGCGTTCGATTCTGTACGTGACATCGCGGTTGGGAATCAGATCCGAATCGGGCAGGAAGGTGTTCACCTTGATCCCCGTACCGATCGTCTCGTAGCCGGCGCGCGGGTCGAGGTCGAAATAGTCTCCGCGCGCCTGCTCCGTGCTCATCAGACTGAAGCGCGGCAGATAGTCGATCTTCTCATCGGCCTTGGTGAGCACGCGGCGCAACTGGCGGATGCCTTTGTCGTACGTTTCATGAAACTCGGCGCCCTTGGGGTTCTGCCGGTAGTAGTCGATGGAAGCCAGCAGATAACACTCGCCCTGAATGAGCATGCCGCGCAGGAAATAGGCCTTGTTGGGGACGTGGCCCGGAGCGTCCATCAGCCGGTTGTATTGGTCGAATTCCCGGCCCAGGGCGACCCACTGGCCGGCTGTGACCGTTTGCCCCCGCTGGCGTCGGGCATAGGTCTGGTCGAACTTCAGGAAATCTCGGTAGATAGGTTCGCGTGATTCCTCGTCGCCTCCGAGAAAATCCTCCGCTCCCCGGTTGCGTCTCAGTTCGGGTTGGGCCAGGGCGGGACCGGCGCAGCAGAACCAAAGGGCCGTAAGCAGCAAGACACGGTGTTTCATCTCTGATCCTTTCAGGGGCCGACAGCGTGAGCGTGACAGGCAGAACCCATTATAGCATGAAGTGACACCACGATTCAAGTTGAGACGCCTGCCGTGATTGCTCGTTTGACAACCGATGGATCGTTGGTTAGGGTGACGTCGGTGCTCCGGTCATCCACAAACCGGGGTGATTCGGGTGTTTGGCTGGCTTATAGGAGGTACGGATGGACACGCGCGGAGGTTTGAGATCAGCGAGTATGATGATGGTGATGCTTGCCTGCGTTGCGGGCGTGGCAGTGAACCACGCCAGTGGGGTGGCGTTCTTCGTTTCACCGCAGGGCGATGATGGCAACACCGGAACGCAAGGGCGGCCGTTTCAGACGCTGGAGGCGGCACGCGAGGCGGCTCGTCGGGCCGGCCGTTCCGAAGACGTCACCATCTGGCTGCGGGGCGGCGTCTATGAGCGCACCGCGCCGTTGGTGCTGAACGAGAGTGATTCGGGTACCGCGGACCATCCCGTTGCCTACCGCGCCTGGCCGGGCGAAGAGGTGCGCATCGTCGGGGGCAAGGTGATCGAAGGTTGGACGCCGGTAACGGATGGCGCGATTCTGGGGCGCCTCCTCCCTGAGGCGCGGGACCAGGTGGTTCAGGTCGATCTCAAAGCGCTCGGCCTGACCGACTACGGGCAGGTCAGCGGCGGGGGGCTGGAATTGTTCTTCGACGACCGACCGATGACGCTGGCCCGCTGGCCCAACGATAGCTTCGTCAAGATCGTTGGGCTTCTCGAACCCGACACGGTCAACGTGCGCGGCACCAAGGGCAGCAAGACGGGCAAGTTCATGTACGAGGGCGACCGGCCCGGCCGCTGGCTCCAGGAGAACGACGCCTGGGTACACGGCTACTGGTTCTGGGATTGGTCGGACCAACGCCAGAAGATCGAATCGATCGACACCGACAAGCGCATCATCTCGATCGTGCCGCCGTACCACAACTACGGCTATCGCGTCGGTCAGTGGTTCTACGGCATGAATCTCCTGGCCGAGCTGGACGCGCCGCAGGAATGGTACCTCGACCGCGAGACGGGCATCCTCTACTTCTGGCCACCGAAACCCGTCGCTGAGGGTCGCGCTGTGGTTTCGGTCGCGAAAGGGCTGCTGGAACTGAGCCATGCGCACCATGTTTCGTTCGAAGGCCTGACCTTCGAGGCCTGTCGCGGTACGGCGGTGGTGCTGTCGGATTGTTCGCAGGTGCGCATTGCCGGCTGTGTGCTGCGCAATCTGGGCAATTCAGCCGTCAGCGTCGGTGGTGGCAAAGAGAACCACGTCGTGTCGTGTGACATCTATGCCACCGGTCGCGGCTGTATCAGCCTGCGCGGGGGCGATCGCGCCAGCCTGACACCGGCCGGGCACGTCGCCGAGAACAACCACATCCACCACTATGGCCGCTGGAACCGCATGTACACGCCTGCCATTTCGCTCTCGGGCGTGGGCTGCCGCGCGAGCCACAACCTCATTCACGACGCGCCGCACATGGCCATCGGTTTCAGTGGCAACGACCACACCATCGAGTTCAACGAGATCCACCACGTGTGCCTGGAATCGAACGACGCCGGGGCGATTTATTCGGGCCGCGACTGGACCATGCGGGGCACGATCGTCCGGCACAACTACCTCCACCACATCGTCGGCTTCCAGGGCAAGGGCTGCGTGGGCGTCTATCTCGATGACATGTTCTGCGGCACACAGATCTATGGCAACCTGTTTTACCAGGTGACGCGTGCCGCCTTCGTTGGCGGTGGGCGTGACTGCACGATCGAGAACAACATCTTCGTCGACTGCCATCGGGGCCTGCACATCGACGCCCGGGCGATGGGTTGGGCCAGCGGTCACGTCGAGACCACGATGACCGACCGGCTCAAGGCCATGCCGTACACGTCGGAGCTCTGGAAGAAACGGTATCCCAAGCTCCCGAACATCCTGGCCGACGAACCGGCCGCTCCCAAAGGCAACCTCGTCGCCCGCAACTTCTCTGTCGGAGGTCGCTGGGACGACGTGACCAAGCAAGCGAAGCCCTACGTCACGTTCGAGAATAATCACGTCGACCGCGACGGCGTCCACCTGGAGATGATGCCCGGTCCGGCTGGCCTTCAGGCCGATGCCATTGCGCATATCCCGGGCTTCCGGCCGATACCACTCGACAAGATCGGCCTCTACCGAGACGAATATCGCAAGACACTGTCCTCGCGGTAGCGCCGTCGCGCTATTCCGCGATGGCCGGTTTGCCGAAGGCGATGTCGTCGATGTAGATCAGTCCACTGCCGTCGGCGGTCGGGTTGTCGCGATCGCCCACGCCGAGGTACAGGCTGGCGACTTGGCTGAGATCGACGCCGGTCAGGTCGCTGAACGGGATCTCCCACACGTTCCATCCGGCCCGTAGGCTCGCCACTTCGCCGGCCGGATGCGAGACGGTGCTCACGTTCCCGGCGGCATCTTCAACCGCAACGTACAGCGCTGCCGGCGCGTTGCCCGTAGGCTGGTCGGGGCCAATCGTCTCGACCGCCCAGGGGCCGGTGACGGTGCCCGTCGTCTCCACGCCCGCGAACTCGGCCGTTGTCAATTCACCGACGATGTTGCTGGTCACGGCCAGGCCGATATAGACGTCGGCACCCATGGCGATGGTCTGAGGGTTCCAGGACATCGCGGTCCAGTCCTCGCCGTCGACCGAGTAATAGCCGTTGAACACATTGCCCGTGCGCTCGATTTTGATCCAGACGGGTTCCTCAATAGCGATCTGTTCAGTGGTGGCGACCGAGGTGTCACTGGTGGCCGCTTCGTTGAGGGCCAGCCGCGCCTGGTACCGCACGCCGTTGCTGCCCGTCATGTACACGGCGGCAAACGGGGCGCCCGGCGCCAGGCTGCCGCGAATCATCACACCGGCCTTGACCCAGGCATTGATGTCGACCACGTTGTCGACGCGCGCTACGATCGAGCCGTTGCCGCTGAGTCGCTGGTAGCCAAAGCGGAACTCGTCGCCCGTATCCCAGATATCCTCGCCGGCTGCCCCCATGATGATGCGACCGTCGGCCAGTTCGATAAACGCGCTGGGACGGCCCTGGAAGTGGACGAGCAACCGGTCCGCTCCGCTGACAGTCCAATCCTGCGGCGCGTCGAAGGCCCGTTGCGTCTCGGAATACCACGGCGCGTCGGCATTCGCGAACGCCAAAGGCATCGATTGCTTCCCGCCGTGAACGATCGTCGTTTCGGCAAACGGCGCCTCGAGATAGCCGACGGTCGAGCCGGTCTCGTTGACCCAGCCGTCGACCCAGGTGTCGAAAATCGCCAGGCCGGACTCGGGGTCGTCCGTGTAGCTCTCGAAATCGTCCACCACGGCGTACTCGGTTACCGAGAAGCTCCAGAGATCGCCTTCCCATACGCTCGGCGTCGCGGCCTCGTTGACCTCGACCACTTGCCAGTAATACGTCGTGCCAAAGTCGAGCTCATCCGGATCATAGCTGGCGCTCTCCACCGCACCGGTCGAGGCCAGTGCGTTGGGATCGGCGCCGAAATGGACCTCGTGCAACGTCGCCTCGCGACCGCCGCGCCAGCTCAGGATCGCATCCGGATCGACGTCGGTCTGGCCGTCCGCTGGCTGCGGTTCCCTGGCGTGGACGGGGACGAAGAAGAAGCGAACCTCGCTCAGGCCGTATTCGGGGAACAGGCCACCCCAATTGCTGTTGGCCGTCAGCCGGATGTATCGGGCCGCCACGCCGCCCAGGTCCATCACCGTGTTGTGCGCGTAGCCGGCGCTGGCCGGCGCCTTGGCGAATTCGACGTCGCCCAGTGCGGTCCAGTTCGTGCCATCTGCGGAATACTCAATGGTCACGTCCTTGAATCCATAACCCAGCACCACCTCGAACGCGACGTTATAGTTCCAGACCCACATCTCGTGCAGTTTGTAGACCCGGTCGAAGGCGTACTCGATCCAGACGGTCTCGCCTGCCTCCGAGACGATCTGCCACATATCTTCCCGGGCATCGGAATGCAGATCGTCGTCGTTCAAGCCGGACCCATCGATGGTCTTCTCCGGCCCAAAACCTTCCACGAAGCCGGAAGCCGACGCCGTCACGTTCTCGACGGGGTACGCCAATGGCTCGGTAGTGAAACGCCAGACGTTGCCCAGGATGATCGCACTGTCCGAGGCCGCGTTGACCTCATCGACGCGCCAGTAGTAGGTCTGGTTCAACTCCAGCAACTCGGCCAGCTCGAAGGTTGCGGCTGTCTGACCCTGACTGACCAGCACGCCCCGCGGATCGGCCCGCGTGGCGAGGTTCACGTCGTCAAACGCCGTGCCAAAGTACACGTCGTGCGTCGCCGCGAACGGCCCGGGGCTCCACGCCAAGGTCACCTCGCGCACCACGTCGGTCGCGCCGTCGGCGGGCTGCGGGATGGTGGCGTACGCGGGCAACCCGCGCGGACTCTCGGGCGGACCGTCGTCCGTCGGTACGTAGTCCGGGTTCGTCGTCAGGACGATCTTGTCGATGATCAATCCGTCCTCGCGCATCCAGATATTCAGCGTGTGGATACCGGCGCTTGGAACTTCGAACGAGGATTGAGGGCTATCCATCGTGGTGTTGGACCAGCCGTAGTTGAGATTCCAGCCTTGCAGGCGGTCGCACGTGTCGATCTCCGCGCCGTCCAGACCGGCGTGGCACGAGTCGTCGCCGCCACCGGCGCCCCAGCCGCGGATCCAGATGTAGTGCGTGCCTGTCTTGACGAAATTGACTTGATAGTCCATCCGCGGGCTCGTCGCGGCGTAGCCGGTGTTGATTTGGGCCAGTCCGGTCACCTGCATACCGGTGACGCCCGTAAAGTCGCCCGTCGGCCCGACCTCCTGCCACTGACGGTTGCTCTGCTCGACGTTGTCGTCGAAATGCTCGGCCTCGACCGACACGATGCCGTCGGCGCCGCCATCCTGTTGCAGCGGTGCGGCTTGCACCCCGCCGGCCGCCAAACTCAGCACCAAAACCCCCAGACCCAGGCCAACCAGTACCCTGCACATGAGTATCCTCCTTCACCACGGACCACCGAATCACGCACCGGCCTCGCGCCAGAGCATCCGCCCCTCCCTGGAAGTGTCAACCAACCCTGCACCAACTATACCAAACCCCCACCGCCCAACACAACGCCATTTCCCTCACCCGATTCGCATCGAATCGCGTAGGATGGGCAACTCGTTGCCCATGCGGCTTCCATCCGCATCACAGATTGTTGCACCGGTACCAGAACACCCGCCTCGCTGGAATTTCGAAGACAACAATGAACCAAGCGCAGCCGCCGTCGAAGATACCGGAGAAACGGTTGGGCGGTGGCGTTTGCGACGCAGGATCTGCCGAGGTGTGCACCATGTTACAGAGGACATATCGCTTGCCGTCCTTGACGAAGCCGGCGTATTCACGCTGGTATTCGTCGAGATGGCTCAAGATGTAGTCGTGATCGATGTATACGTCTTTGATGCGCGCAGCTTCGTCGGTGAGCCATTGCTTCAATGCCGGGCGAAGACCGTCGATATCCAACGCCGCCGGGAACCAGAGATGGTCGTAGTCAATCGACTTCGAGTTCAGCATTCGGCGAATCATCAGGCCATCGGTGATGATGAGGGAAAACACCTGTTCACTGCTGTCCGGCAGGAGAATAGATTCCCTGTTGTTGGGCTCATCCAGGAAGTCCTGAGGCGTCTCGTTGCGCTTCGAAGCGGCATGGAGGTCCGCTCCTTGCGCCACGAGATAGTCCACCACGTCTTGACACCTTCCCAGCGCCGCCTTGTGCAGCGGTGTCTCTCCTTTGAAATCCCGTGCGTGGAAATCCGCGCCGTGCGCTATCAACAGCTCAACAACGTCCAAATATCCGCCGGCAGCGGCGCCATGGAGGACCGTGTTGCCATTCTCGCTGTTGCTGGCATTGACATCCGCCCCATGCTCGATCAGCAACTCCATGACATCGAGTGACGCCGCGTTAAACAGCGGTGTGTCCCCAAACGCGTCTCTTTCATTTACCCCGGCGCCATGGGTCAATAAGAGTTCCACCACCGCCTTGTTGCTGCGAAACCCGAGGTTGTCGTCCCACCGAGTCACGTCTACCGCATATTGCAGGGGCGTACATCCTTCGCCGAAGACTGCCCACATATCCGCCGGAGCATCGTCCCTGACCTTGGCATTCACATCGGCGCCGTGCGCGAGAAGAATCTTCACGATCTCGAGCGCGTGCTCCGACTCGGATGAGGCCGCCGCGTGCAAAGGCGTGAATCCATCCCCAATGCCCTGGTTCACATCCACGCCCTCCGCCACCAACCGCCTGACTGCATTCAGATCGTCAAGCAGCACAGCGCCATATAGGGCCTCGGCCTGACTTTCCTTGTGCGGCCTCCGCACCTCGCCCCCCAATATGGTAGCCGCTTTGTCCCCACCGCTGCACCCCAGAACTTCCACCCAGTTGCCCGTCTGGCGGCCCGCCTCCGGCGCCGGAACAACCTCCGCCCTGTTCTCACTGCGGCACCCCAGAGCAGCAAGGATGCCAATAGCCATGATCCAGCAGGCGTCCCTCATAATCCTCGAATCTCCTTCTCGTTACCAGCTGAACTTGGAACCCAGCGCCGCGAAGAAGTCGTCAAGCAGGCGCTGGTAGCAGCCGAAGACGTCACCTCTCACGTAACTTTGCGATTCGGTCTGGGCACTCACGGTGCACCCGGCTTCCGTGGCTTGCAGAACGATGCGCATTCGTGTTGACAGCAGCAGTGTCCACCACTTCGGTTTTATTCTCGTATCGGCGGTCAAACCATCGTCGCTCCAGGTCGTGTCAGCGTACGAGTAATACCATCGTCCGCCCCGGAGAACCTGGACCACACCCTCGCAAATCTTCTCCAGAGGAACGCTGAAGGATTCTACTCGCTCTCTACGTACGGTCATGCTTGGCATTTCTCCCAACCGGTAGCGGCTTCTCGCGAAGCCTCTCCTGGCATAGCTTCCCCGAGCACCTTCTGCCTATTAGGATACGGAAATCCGCCTTCCGGGTCAATTCTATGCTCAACGGCTGGCAGGATGGGAAACTGGTTACCCGTGCCGTTTCCAGGGAGTTTTCTTCTTGACGCCGAACGGTGATGTTGGTAAGTTAGATAACAAAGGAGGGCCGGTTCGGCTGGGGCTGGCCGGCGGATCACTGAAAAGGCGGTTTTTGATGACCACAGGCGTACGTGTCGCTGGGAGGCCAGGGCAATCTGAGTTGCCCATCCCCAGCTACCCAATCACCGAGCCGATCCGGCTCGGTGAGGTGTCATCATTCGCGCCAAACAAAGCCAATTTTCCTCGTTTCTGGGGTGAAAATGAGGGTGGGGCTGAAAAACAAAGCCAATCGAAGCCAATTGGGCTGGGACGCTGGCAGGGGCTCAGGCGGGCCCGGAGGCCGGGGTGTGCGTTGACAGGGACCCGGCCCAGGCCTATCCTGGAGGGCAGGAGAGCTTGTGTTTGTGCCGCCGCCGGTGGCGTGAGGAGATGGCCATGGCCGTGAGTCGTTTGCATCGTATCGGGTGCAGCTGTGCACTGTGGGCCTTGCTCTTGTTCTGCGGTGGGGCGGCCCGGGCGCGGGGGGCGGCACTGCCCTTGGCCGAGGGCTTCCAGACGCATGACGGGCTGGCCCAACTGCGCGGATTGGGTGTCGTGCAGGTCGTTTTCGCGACCCGGCTGGCCTACGACGATCCCCACTGGTACGCGAATATCGCCTACTACTGCGACGACGAAAACCACAAGGCCTACGCCGGCAACGGCATACCCGACGAGAGCAAGCTCTACCGGCTGGATGTCACCAGTGGCGAGGTCCGCGTCCTGTTCGACGCCCAAGGCGGAGGCGTCCGCGATCCGCACGTCCACTACGACGGCGCCACGGTGCTGTTTTCTTACCGGCCGGCCGATTCGGACCACTACAACCTCTACGAGATCCAGACCGACGGCTCGGGCTTGCGCCGCGTCACGGATATGCCCTACGACGACTACGAGGCGGCGTACCTGCCCGACGACGATATCGTCTTCGTCTCGACGCGCAGCATGCGCTGGGTCGGCTGCTGGATGACGCAGGTCGGCACGCTCTTTCGTTGTGACCGCAACGGGCGCAACGTCCGCCCACTGTCGGTCAACCTCGAACACGACAACACACCGGCCATGCTGCCCGACGGCCGGATCGTCTACACGCGTTGGGAATACGTGGACCGCTCCCAGGTGGGCTATCATCAACTCTGGACGATGAACCCCGACGGGACCAACGTGGCCGCCTACTTTGGCAACCAGGCGCATTATCCGCTGTTCATCGATGCCCAGCCGATCCCGGGCACGGACGAGATCCTGGCGATCGATTCACCCGGTCACGGCCGTAACGACCATCGCGGTCGCGTTGCTGCGATGACGCCCCGATACGGCCCGGACGACGAGCGCGGGTGCCGGCGTATCACACCCAAGCCCAACTTCAACGACCCGGCCCCCATCGACGCAACCTCGTTCGTCGTGGCCGAGCACAAGCGACTGGTGTTTGGGACACGCGAGGGCAAGCTCGTACCGATCCTGATTCACCAGGGCAACGCCACGATCCACGAACCGGTGCTGGTACGCCCGCGCTCGCGCGAGCGGGTCATCATCGACCACACCGATCCCGACCGGGCGATGGGCCGAATGTTCCTGGCCGACATCTACACCGGTCGCAACATGGAAGGCATCGAACGCGGGCAAATTAGAAAGCTGCTCGTGCTCGAAATCCTGCCCAAGCCCGTGAACTTCAGCGGGGGCATGGACCTGACCTCCTGGCTCGGAACGTTCATCCTCGAACGCGTGCTCGGCACGGTCCCGGTCGAGGAGGACGGCTCAGCCTATTTCGAGGTGCCGGCCGGCCGGCCTGTCTTCTTCGTCGCGCTCGACGCCAACAACATGTCCATCAAGCGCATGCAGAGCTTCACCAACGTCATGCCGGGCGAAACGTTGGGTTGTGTCGGCTGCCACGAGCAGCGTATCCAGACGCCCACGCTGACAGGTGGCAGGATGCCGACTGCCGTGCAGCGCGAGCCCAGCCGGATCGAGCCCTTTGCCGGTCTGCCCAACGTGATCGACTACCGGCGGGACATCCAGCCGATCCTCGACGCGCGATGCGTCAGTTGCCATAGCTACGAGAAACGCGAAGGTCGCGTTGCCCTGACGGATGACTTAGGCCCGACGTGGTCGATCAGCTACTACACGCTGCTGGCCGCAGGCCAGGTGGCCGACGGGCGCAACGGATTGGGTAACCAGAAGCCACGCACGATCGGCTCGTGTGCGAGCGAATTGATGGCGAAGATCGATGGCTCGCACTACGATGTCACGCTGACGGGCGACGAGTGGCGTACCGTTTGGCTCTGGCTGGAAAGCGGCGCGCCGTATGCCGGCACCTACGCCGCGTTGCGCAACGCCGAAGAGCAGCGCCGCCAGGGGATCGCGCATGCGGTCATGCGCACGCCGATCATGAACCGGACCTGCCGCCAGTGTCACGGCCGCAACAAGACGGCCCCACCCCTGCCCGCGACGTTGTCAGAAGAGGAGCGTCGCGCCTGGGTGCGCGAGCACGGCCTGGCGCCGCACGAGCGGATCGTGCGCGAAGACGACTCTCGTTTCTCGCCGCACGTACTGTTGAATATGTCCCGGCCCGAATGCTCGCCCATGGTGCTGGGCCCGCTGCCCGAGGCCGCCGGTGGGTGGGGGACGTGTGCCCATCAGTTCACCGGCCCTGAAGATCCCAACTACGTTCAACTTCTGACGGCGCTGCGGGACAGCAAGCAGCGCTACGATACGATTCCGCGCTTCGGCACGCCCGACTTCAAGCCGAACGCGCAATACGTGCGCGAGATGAAACGCTTTGGCGTCCTGCCGGCGTCGTTCGACCTGGCCCGCGACGAGATCGACGTGTTCGAGACGGATCAGCGCTACTGGGAACTGTTCTGGTATCAGCCGCATAACGAGCCGCCGTGGCCCTTCCTGCAGCAGCGCCGGGCCGGCGGCTACGTCAGTTCGAGGAGGTAAGCTTGGTCGCAGCGGGAGGAGAGGTGATCGGGTTGGTAAGGTGCGAAGCCATAGCGTTCGTAGAGGGCGATGGCCTCTTTCAGGACCGAGGCGGTCTCCAGGGCTACGCGGGCAAAGCCGAGCCGGCGGGCCTGGGCCAGTGCGTCGTCGAGCAGACGCTTGCCGAGTCCCTGGCCGCGCCACTCGCGCCGCAGGTACATCTTGCGCAGTTCGCAGGTGCGGTTGGCCATCGGGTAGAGCCCATACGCACCGACGATCGAACTCTCCGAGCTTTCGAGCACACGGAAGAGTCCACCCCGCGCGAAATAGGATTGCTCGATGTCACTGAGGTCGGCGTCGGTGCAGCCCGGATCGGACTTCAGGCCGTACTCGGCCAGCACGGCGAAGACCAACTCCCGGACCGCCTTGCAGTCCGCATTGGTCGCTTCCCTCAGTCTTGGCTCCGCATCCATAGACATCGGCGACTATTTGCTCTTTGACAATCTGTTTTCGAGGTCGGCGTGGAACGTGCCCTCGAACGTCCCCTCCACCGGACCGGTCATGAAGACTTCGCCATCGTCGGTGATCTCGATGTGCAGCGTCCCGCCGGGCATGTGGACGGTGATGTCGTTATCGACGAGGCCGAGCTTATGCGCAGCACACGCGGCGGCGCAGGAACTGCTGCCCGAGGCGAGCGTGTAGCCGGCACCGCGCTCCCAGATGCGGATGTCGATATTGGCCCGGTCGATCACCTTGAGGATCTGGAGGTTGATGCGGTTGGGGAAGCGCTCGTGGTTCTCGACGTAGGGGCCGAGCGCGCGGGCCCGCGTCTCGTCGACTTCCTCCATCGGGATCACGCAGTGCGGATTGCCGATGGACAGGCAGGTGACGTTGAAGTCGACGCCGTTGACGTCGAGCACTTCGTTGACGACCTCCCGCGGCTCGCCTGCGACGGGGATCTCGTTGCTGATGAACGTGACCTTGCCCATGTTGATGCGGATCAGGCCGGCCACGTCGTCCTTGACCTGCACCGTGACGAGGCCGCCCAGCGTCTGGATCTGGAACGCCTTGCCCTGGACGTACTGCTTCTCGAAGAGGTACTTGGCGAAGATGCGCAGGCCGTTGCCGCTCTTCTCGGCTTCGCTGCCGTCCGGGTTGAGAATCCGCAGGCGCGGGATGTCGCCGTCCAAAATCGGCCCGTACAGAATCCCGTCGGAGCCGACGCCGAAGTTGCGATCGCAGATCAGCCGGATAGCCGCCTCCGTCATCGCCACGTCCCGCACGTTCGGATCGATCACCAAATAGTCATTGCCCAACCCATGATACTTCTTAAAATCCAAGCTCATCGTCACCTGTCCTGCAAAATGCCGTGGTTCTAATTGCTGCTAACGAGTTCCGTTTATACCCGATTCATCCGATTCCTTCAACGATCCGCTTCCAACAGCGCCCACCGTAGGGGCAGACCACCGTGTCTGCCCGGGCCCTTGAATGCGTGGTGTACGACATGCCAAACCCGGGCAACCGCGGTGGGTTGCGCCTACGATAGCGCACGGCCCGGCGTGACCCCAATGCGTATTCCCCTGGCATTTGCACAGACACCCACCGAGCCCGCGACGCGGTTTTCCTTTGCCCCGCGCCCGGCCGCAGGCCTATAATGCCATCACAGCAATCGGAAGTGACAGCATGGGAGAAGCTGCTAAGGACCTGTGAGGCATGCCCGCGTTAGGCATGAGTGGATATGGGAGAATACGCATTTGGTGATCCCTGGCTGGCTTTCGCCGAGGCGGAGAGACACATCCAGAAAGCCCGAGAAACCAACGCGGAGTATCTGGATCTAGGCGGTTTTGGTTTGAGCGAAGTACCCGAGTCGATCGGACAATTGGCCCAGCTTAAGGGGCTTTCCCTCTATGATAATCAACTGACTGTGTTGCCGGAGTCAATCGGACAATTGGTCTGCCTTGAAACCCTTGAACTCTCTAGAAACTACTTGGTGAGGGTGCCCGAATCGTTGGGCCAATTGGCCCGGCTTCGAGCACTTGGCCTCTTTCGCAACCAGCTCACGTCTCTACCTGAGTCACTCGGACAATTGGAGCGGCTTAAGCGGCTTGACCTCTCTGGTAACCACCTGACGGCGCTGCCGGAATGGCTGCGCCAGCTCCGGGCGATAGATGAATTGTACCTGCATGGCAACGATGCGCTGGGTCTGCCGACTGAGGTTCTAGGGCCCACATTGTACGATGTGCTTGCAAAGAAGAGTGAACCTGCCATTGCTGCCGACATCCTTGACTACTACTTCCGCACACGCGGAGCGAAGCGGCCACTGAACGAGGCGAAACTGATTCTGGTGGGGCGTGGGGGCGTGGGGAAGACGTCGCTGGTCAATCGGTTGCTGTGGGACCGTTTCGATCTGGAGGAGAGGAAGACCGAAGGCATCCGTATCTCCGAGTGGGAGCTGAGCTTGCGAGGTGAAGACGTCCGGCTGAACCTCTGGGACTTTGGAGGCCAGGAGATTATGCACGCGACGCATCAGTTCTTTCTGACCCAGCGGAGTCTCTATCTACTGGTGCTGGAAGGGCGTCAGGGCGCCGAAGATGCCGACGCGGAATACTGGCTGAGGCTCATTGCCAGCTTCGGCGCCGAAGCCAGTGGCGAGGTCTCGCCCGTGCTGGTCGTCCTGAACAAATCCAAGGCACAGCCCTTCGATCTAAATCGCCGGGCATTGCGACAGAAATACACCTTCATCCGGGGCTTCGTTGTCACGGACTGCAGGGACGGCATGGGGATCGATGAACTGCGGGATGCTATCGAGCGAGAGACGGACGAGTTAAGGCATTTGCGCGATGCCTTTCCCACCAGTTGGTTCGCCATCAAGGATAAGTTGGCGAATATGGAAGAGAACTTCATAAGCTTCGAGCAGTATCGGGATTTGTGCGCTGAGGCAGGCGAAAAGGAACCCAAGGCACAGGACTCTTTGGCACTTCACCTACACAATCTTGGAATTGCGCTGAACTACAAGGACGATCCGCGTCTACAGGATATGCACGTACTGAATCCGCATTGGGTCACTAACGGCATTTACGCGATCCTCAATGCGCGGCTGCTCTCAGAACAGAAAGGGGAACTGCGACTGGGCCAGTTGGCCAAGATTCTCGACATGCAGACGTATCCGCGGCGGATGCACGCGTTTCTCTTCGATCTGATGAGGAAATTTGAACTCTGTTTCGCCTTTCCGGATGCTGATGGGCATTTCCTGATTCCCGAATTGCTGGGCAAACAGGAGCCCGAGGAGACGGCAGAAGTTCAGGGTGCCGAATGCCTGAACTTCGAATACCGCTACCCTGTGTTGCCCGAGGGGCTATTGCCTCGCTTCATCGTACGGACACACGCCTTGAGTACAGGCATGCCACAATGGCGGACCGGTGTAATGCTGGCGTTCGAGGGCAACCAGGCGCTGGTCAAAGCGGATGTGCAAGACAAGCGCGTGTGCATCGCCGTCAACGGACCGGTGGCTGGTCGGCGACGCTTGTTGGCGGTGATTCGCTCGGACTTCGAACGGATTCACGCAGCGATCAGCAAGCTCCAGCCGAAAGCCTTCGTGCCGGTACCAGGGCACCCGGGCGAGACCGTGCCTTACGAGGATCTGCTCGTGATGGAGCGTGAGGACGAGAGGATGTTCAAGAAGCCTATCGGAGGGCGACTGGTTGAGATCAACGTCCAGGAACTTCTCGATGGCGTAGATCTTGAAGGTACGCGGGAGCCCAGGGTGATTGGGGACGAGACGGTGCGTCTGTTTATCTCGTATGCACACAAGGACGAATCGCTACGGAATGAACTGGAGACGCACCTGAAGATACTAGAAAGGCGTAAGTTGGTTGCCTTGTGGTATGACCGCAAGATCATGGCGGGCGAGAAGTGGGAAGACGAGATTGACGAGAATCTGGAACGGGCTGAGGTCATCCTGTTTCTAGTCAGCGCCGATTTCATTGCCTCGGACTACTGCTGGAGTAAGGAAATGAGGCGTGCCTTGGAACGGCACGAGATGGGTGAGGCCAGGGCGATTCCAGTTGTTGTCCGAGACGTGAACTGGAGTGGCGCGCCATTCGGCAAGCTTCAGGCTCTGCCCGAGAATGCGAAGCCGGTGACGAAGTGGGCAGATCGGGATTCGGCATGGCGAAGTATCAGCGAGGGCATCGAGCGTGCCATTACGTAGATTCGCAGGAGAGAGTAACGGGATTCATACGAAATGGGGCGCGGTGTACACAGTGCAAGGTTTGCTCAAGGAGTGGATTCTATGAAACGAATTGTGGTTGTCTCGATCTTGTTCGTGTTGGTGCTCGGCTTTTCGCCCGTGCAGGGGACGGTGTATAAGCTGTACTATCTGGGTGGGCAGTCGAATATGGATGGGTATGGGTTCGTCAAGGAGTTGCCGGCGGAACTGACCGAGCCGGTGGCGGGGGTGCGGATTTATCAGAGTAGTGCGGAGAAGGATGACACGCCGATCGATGGGGCGGGGAGGTGGTCGGCGCTGCTGCCCGGGCACGGGCGGGATTTCAAATATGACGGCGTCAAGAACATCTACTCGGACCGGTTCGGCGTGGAGTTGACGCTGGCCCGGCGGTTGCGCGAGCTGGACCCAACTTCCTACGTTGCTCTGCTGAAGTACTCCAGGGGCGGGACGTCCATTCACGCCGAGGCGGCGGGTGATTTTGGCTGCTGGGACCCCGATTTCGAGAAGGGCAACGGGATCAATCAATACGATCACTTTCTCGCCACCTTGCGTCGGGCCCTGGAGGTGCGGGACATTGACGGCGACGGCACCGAGGACACGCTGATCCCGGCCGGGATCGTCTGGATGCAGGGCGAGAGCGACGCCAACGACGAAGCGATCGCGCAGCAGTACGAAGCGAATCTCAAGCGACTGATGGACCTGATCCGGGCGGCGCTGCGCGTCGATGACCTGCCCGTCGTGGTTGGGCGGATATCCGATTCCGGGAAGGATACCGACGGAAAGGTCTGGGACTTCGGCCCGACCGTGCGGCAGGCGCAGGCGGACTTCTGCGCGAAAGACGCGTGTGCGGCCCTGGTCACCAGCACGGACAATTACAGCTATTCCGATACGTGGCACTACGACACGGCCGGGTATATCGATCTGGGCCGGCAGTTTGCTGAGGCTTTGCACGCCCTGGAGCAGCAGTAACCCGTCTGGCTGCTCAGTTACAGGTTCAGCCCCAGGAAGACGACGCCCTCGATAGGGACTTCCTGGTAGGGCGGGATGTCGGCGAAGCCGAGGGAGCGGTAGAGGTTTTTGGCGGGCTCCATGACGGTGTCGAGCCACATGCGCTCATAGCCCATCTGCCTGGCCTGCTCGATGATCGCCTGGGCCAGCCTACGGCCGATGCCCTGACCCTGGAAGGCGGGCTGGACGAAGAGACGCTTCATCTCGCAGAGGCTCTCGTCGAGCTTTCGCAAAGCAACGGTACCGACGATGTGTCCGTCACAACGGGCGATCAGCAGGCGCCCGGTCGGCGGGGCGTAGCGGCCCGGCAGATTGTCGGCCTCGCGCTGGAAGTGCTGGAACGACAGGTCGAAGGGCAGGAACGCCTCGTATTCGCGGAAGAGATCCTGTACGGTCGGCAGGTCTTCCAGGGCCGCCGGCGCGATGTCGACGGGACGTTGCCCCAACGCGCGGGTCAAGTAACGCTGGGTCCAGGGGCAGGCGTTGATGCAGACGCCGCAGATGGTGGCCTCGAAACCGGCTTGGGCCGAGAGCCGGGTCGCCGTCATTCGGCACGTCGGCGCATCGTAGATCGCTTCACGCGGCGCGCCGAGCTTCCAGTTGTCCCCCACGATGGCCTGGGCAGGGCAGCGGTCGACGCAGTTGCGGCATGGCCCGCAATGCGACTCGTTCGTGGGCGTGCCCGTTTCCAGGTCGGCGTCGGTAAAGATGGAACCGAGCCGAACGGCGGGGCCGTACTCTTTCGTGATGAGCAGCGCGGATTTACCGATCCAGCCGAGCCCGGCCCGCGTGGCGATGGTCTTGTGCTGGACGGGCGCCGACAGCTTGACAGGATCGAAGTGCTCGGTCGTTGCCTGGACGGGATCGGCGCGATGTCCGGCGTCGCGGAGCAGCGCGGCGGTCTGCTCGCTCAGGTGGCCCAGCAGGGCGTTGATCCGATGGTATTCGCCGAAGTAACGCGGTGTCGGTCCGTGCGCAATTTCGCGCGCGATCGCCGGGTTCAGTGGCACGCCGATCGATACCGCGCGGGGCAATCCGCCCGTCATCGCCGCGGGCAGTTCGCTCACGTCGGCAAAGCCCACCAGACCGGCGCCGGCGTCGATGAGACGCTGTCGTATACGTTCGTTCAACTGGCTCATATCGCCTTTCGTCCTTCGCGCGGCGTTCGTTGCTAGACGAACTGACCTTGCGCGACCATGACGACCTTGCCACCCACGTTGACGTCGATCGATTCGTCTCGTTGCTCGGCACGGAGTCGCAGCAGGGAAGGGCGATTGATTTCGTAACCTTGCTCGACGCGGACGTCGATTTGGGCACCGCCGAAGTAGCGGTGCTTAACGAGGTAGCCGGCCAGGCAGCCGTTGCCGCTGCCGGTGGCCGGGTCTTCCGCGATCCCGTAGTAGGGGACGAACACGCGCACGTTCAGATCATTCTCGTCGCGGTACGGCTCGGGGCAGAAGACCAGGATGCCGTCTTCCTGCTGCTGTGGGGACCAGGTGGCGTACCGGTCCAGGTTGACGCGGGCCTGCTTGATCGCGTTGCGGTCCGTCAGCGGGACGACGACGAACCACAAGCCCGTTGAGACCTCCTGGATTGGGAACGCGGGGTCGATCTGCCGCACATCGAGTCCGAGGATATCCGCCATGGCGGCCGCGTTGAGGGTCGGCCCGAAGTCGGGCGACTTCTGCTTCATCCACAGAATGTCACGATCCCCTTCCTGAGCGAACGTGACCGGGATCTGCTTGAGCTTGAGATTCAGGTTCACCTGCTCGACGTCACTGCCGACGATCTCGTGACGGATGACCTGCGCCGTGCCCAGGGTCGGGTGCCCGGCGAAGGGCACTTCGGCCGTCGGGGTGAAGATCCGCACGTCGTACCCGCCGTCGCGTTTGGCATCCGACAAAATGAAGGTGGTCTCCGAGAAATTCGTCTCGCGGGCGATTTTTTGCATCGTCTCGTCGGAGAGGCCTCGGGCGTTGCGGAACACCGCCAGTTGGTTCCCCACGTATTTCTCCTCGGCGAAGACGTCCACGATATAGAAGGTCAGCGGATTCATGGTTTCTCCTCTCGCTCTCTCTGAGATGCGGGAGCCGTCCTATTGAGGGCGCGCGAGCATCTCTTTCATGATGGTTCCCAAGCGGCGGATGCCTACGCTGATGCGGTCTTCGTCGGCATTCGAGAAGTTCAAACGCATGTTGTGGACGCCACCGCCGTCGACGAAGAAGGGCGTGCCCGGCACGAAGGCGACGCGTTGGCCCACGGCCCGCTCAAACAGCTCGACGGCCTTGAGTTGCGAGGGCAGGGTCATCCACAGGAACATGCCGCCCTGGGGCCGGGTGAACTTCACTTCGGCCGGACAGTGGGCCTCGATGGCCTCGATCATGACCTTTCGTTGGTTTCCGTACGCGGCGTTGATCGTAGCGATGTGGCGATCGACGTCGTTATGGGTCAGATAGTGGTGCAGCATGCGCTGGCACAGCGAATTCGAATGCAGGTCGCTGGCCTGCTTGGCGACGACCAGTTTGTTCATGATCTCGCGCTGCGCGCAGACCCACCCCAGACGCAGGCCCGGCGCGACGATCTTCGAGAACGAACCCATCAGGATGACGCGACCCTCCAACCAGGACCGCATCGACGGTGCCGCCGTTCCTTCGAAGCGCAGCTCCGCGTACGGATCGTCTTCCAGGACCACTGTATCGTACGGCGCCAGCAGTTCGGCCAATTGCGCCCGCTTCTCGGCGCTGTAACTGAGTCCCGACGGATTCTGAAAATTGATCACGGTGTGGAAGAACTTGAGCCGCTGCCGGTCGAGCACGGCCTTGAGTTGCTCGAGGTCCACGCCGTCATCGAGCAGGGGCACCGGGCAGAACTGCGGCTCGTACACCGAAAAGGCCTGGATCGCACCCAGGTAAGCGGGCCGTTCGATCGCGATGGCGTCGCCTGGGCCGACGAAGACCTTGCAGATCAGATCGAGCGCCTGTTGTGAGCCGTTGGTGACCAGCACCTCGTCGGGTGAGATGTCCAGGCCGCGCTTGTCGCGATAGCGCTGGGCGATGAACTCGCGGAGCGGGCCATAGCCTTCGGTGGTGCTGTACTGGAGCGGCGCTCCGTCGGCACCGGTCAGAACCGCCGCCGCGGCCTGGGCGATTTCCTCGGTCGGGAAGAAGCGCGGGTTGGGCAGACCGCCCGCGAATGAAATGATCTGCGGGTCTTCCGTGACCTTGAGGATTTCCCGGATGAAGGACTTCGGGATCACGTTCATTCGCGCTGCGTATAGGGAGTCCGTCACAGTTGTCTCCATCGCTTACAGTTCTCTGGCCATGAATGCTACGGCAAAGGGCAGATGCTCGAAGGTCTTGGTGCCGGTCAGGACGAAACCGAACCGGTGGTACCAGGCCTTCAGCTCGACGTCTTGCGAGATGATGCCGATCTCGACGCGTTGGACCCCGATCTCTCGGGCCTGCTCCAGGGCATGGCGGACGAGCGCCGTGCCGTACCCGCGCGATCGATGCTCGGGCAGCACGGCCAGCCTTTCCAGATAGCACACGTCGGGCTTGGCCTGCTCCAGGGCCGCACACCCACGCACCTCGGCGTCGTCTTCGAGGAAGTAGTAGCGAACGCCGCGCGTCAGATCGTCTCTGACCCGGTCTTCGGTGTAGAAGGCCGGGCTTTTGGGGCAGTTCTCCGGCGTCAAGCCGAAGCGCTCCGCGACCGTCGCGCAAGCCCGGCGGATGAGATCCGCCGTGACCTGAATATCGTCGGCGTTCGTTGGTCTGATCGTCATCGTCTGTTTCCTCAGGTCCCCACGACCTTGCTGCGGCGTTCCATCAGGACGACATCACGCCAGCGGCCGGCCATCTGCCCCATCCGTTCGCGGATGCCGACGGTGCGGAAGCCACATTGTTGGTGCAGCGCCAGAGACGCCGTGTTCTCCGGGAAGATGCCGGCCTGGAGCGTCCAGATGCCGGCCTCTTCGGAGACGCTGACTCCTGCTTCGAGCAGGGTGCGGCCCACGCCCTGGCCGCGTGCCGAGGCCCGGACGTAGATGCTCACTTCCGCCACCCCCGCGTAGACCTTCCGGGGCGAAACGGCGCCGAGCACGAACCAGGCGACGACCTCGTCGCCCGATCTGGCTACCCGTCGGCAATGATCCAGATGGCTGCGATCGAATTCCTCCCAACTCGGCACGGTGTTCTCGAAGCGGGCGTCGCCCGTAGCGATCCCCTCGCGTAAAATCAGCGCGACGGTGGGCCAGTCGGCGTCTTGCATGGTGTCAATGGTGATGTCCACGTGGTTATCCCTTCTTCAGCATCGTGGTTCTGCTACGGATCGATTTCCAGGCCCATAAGATAGGCATCATAGAAGCGGCCCGCCACTGCAAAGTAGCGTGTTATCGTTCCTTCCCGGGCAAATCCGAAATGGTCGTAGAGACGCAGGGCCCGCTCGTTGTCGTGGCGCACGCGCATGCCGATCTTGCGCACGACGCCTGAGGTCCGGGCCCAGACGATCATGCGCTGGATCAGCGTGGTGCCCAGGCCGAGCCCCCAGCACCCGCGAGAGATTGTGATGCCGAATTCGCCCGTATGGCACAGACGCGGGCGATCGTCGCCCGTGTAGCCCAGGATGCCGACGATTCGCCCCTCGATCTCAGCGACGAGCAACAGCTTGTTGTCGGCCTGGCGATGGTCCTCGATGAACCGACGCTCCTTTTCCTCGGGCCAGTCGAAATCGCCGGGGCCCATCGACAGAAAGTCGGTCTCGCCGGTCACTGCGTCAAGAAAGCGCAGCAACCTCACAGCGTCATCAGGCACCGCTTCCCTAATCAGGGCGGTCCGGCCGTCTCTCAGTTGTATCTTGATATCCTGCATGCTTCTCTCCATTCGGTTCCAAGGTGGGTGGCACCTATAAAGAGCTCGATGTCAAGCTGCACGTTCTTTTTTTGCTCAAAACAGATTGGATCGAGAGCAATTCTTTCCTGGTCCGTTCGATTCAGCCAGATTGTTTTTCCGCGTTGGCCGCCC
>Ga0272443_10000355_pt1 | contig 87763 bp, 67 predicted proteins | sample SSMAcet12_FD_193581 | JGI IMG/M metagenome (GOLD analysis project Ga0272443, IMG submission 193581) | Marine sediment archaeal communities from Little Sippewissett salt marsh, Falmouth, MA, United States - SSM-Acet-12 | ecosystem: Environmental > Aquatic > Marine > Wetlands > Sediment ...
GGCTCATACCAGCGACGGTAGGACATTTGCATCGGCCGTGCCCATGGCGGTTCGTCAGAAAGCACAAATGGAAGGTGTGGGTACATGGGTAGGAACCGATGTACTGGTGACGCGCGCTGCACAGCAGAAACTTGATCCGCACGAGATTTGGTACCACATGGGCGGCTGGTCGGAAGACGGAGATACGTACGACACGCAACTTGGGCAGTTCGAAGACCAGCTATCTCGGTTCTGGGCAACGATAATGGGTCCGGGCGAATACCTTCGACAGCGACTGCTGGACTGTGTTCGAGATTTCGATATCAAATGGAAGCACATCGGAATCGAACGTAGCGGCAAAGTTTGGATTACCTACCAAGACGGTACGGCAGAGATAGTCCAGCCGACGGAGCTTTCCAACGATCCATAGTCCCCACATCAATAGACACCATTAACTCGGTATGGCACGCCACGGAAGCGGAGCGTGCCATTACGCATTTCGGAGGTGATTAGTATGACGCACACATCAAAACAAGAGTCAACAAATACCCAGAGCGCTCAGAGAGCGGCCAATAACAGTATCCGAGGGATGAAGCTTCTCACAAAGGAGCTTCGTAAGAAACTGCCCCAGTTGTATGGACAGGATGGCAAGGGCAGCAACGCCGTTGTGTATCTGAAGCTGTTTACCCCTGACTCGAGTTGGACTTGGCTGATCACGGAGGGATCCGCGGTCACGGATGAGCATGGCAATGAGATCGACTTTCAGTTCTTCGGCCTGGTTGAGGGGCACTGCAAAGAGCTTGGCTACGTGATGCTCTCGGAGCTGGAGAGTGTCAACGGTCCGATGGGCCTACCTATCGAAAGGGATCTCTGGTGGAAGCCCAAACCGTTGGGAGAGATCGCCCCAGAGATGTTCAAAGACGAGTTGCGGGAGGAATAGAACATGACAGAGGAAACGCATAACAAAGAGGCCGTACGGGCCGAGCGTCTGACGATTGAGCCACCGCCGAAGGAATCCGGGCCAGAGTCGCTCTATCGGGTGATTTACGTGATCGACATCAACGCAGAGGATCCCCGACAAGCAGCAGAGAGTGCCTACACGCTCATGCAGGACCCAGAATCCATGCCGCCGGTGTTGGATGTCCTCGATTCAAACGGACGACGCACGCGCATGGATCTCTCCGAAGTGTGAATCAGCAGCAGAGGGTACTGTCGATATACCCACGTAACACATCACACCTACAACCCACCTATTGATCGCAATGAAAGGATACGCCGTGAAGAGGAAGGGACAATGTACGCGCAGTCCACCGCGTAGGCTCAATTCACCCGTCACGAATTCAACACATCACTAAAAACAAAACCTTGCACAGAAAGGATATGACTATGAAACTCTTGTTCATCAACAACTTGGGCGGCGGATTCGCTGATTACGTGGACGTTAATGATGGGACGACAGTTGAGGAGTTCTTCGGAGACAAGATGGGCCACGAAAGACCCGAAGACTACCTCATTCGTGTCAATCGCCAACCGGTGCCGCGCGACTATGTCTTGCAAGAAAACGACCGTGTCACACTGACGCCCACGAAAATCGAAGGAGCTGGGTAGTCATCCTACGCTCCGCGTGCGTGCAAGGGCATCTGTCTGCTGATGGTGGACAGGTGCCCTTTGTCTTTGGAAAGGACAAACGATGAACGACAAGGAACTGGTCCGCGTCGCGGGCACCATCCAGGACGCTCTGGAGCAGTTGCGAAAACACCGCTACACGCGATGTGCGGCGCAGCTTAGTTTGTTCGCCGGTACTATGCAGAAATTGATTCGGGATTCGCGAAGACTTGCCACGGGTTTGTCTCGGGACTGGTTTGCGGCGGCTGAACGCTCATGTATGACAATCAACAGACAACTCGGTGAGATTCCGTTCTTGGTATCGAATCTGCAATCGCTGTTGGACAGACGACACAGAGATGTGCCGAGCCTCTCGGCAATCGCGGCAGAACTCTGGGCCTTGCAGCAGGAGTTCGATGACGTCGAATTCAATGGTGAAGAAGACGCCCTGTGCGTCGTCACTGAGCCCATCACCCTGGAGGACACTTATCTCGGGCGGTTTCGGGTGGCGCTGTACTTGGGTAGTCTGCGTGAACTCTATCAGAAGACGCCGTACTTCGTGATGGCGGTCGATCCGCACCCGGCGGCAACAGATGATGCTGTCACGCATCCCCATGTGACCAACGATGTCCTGTGCGAAGGTGACGGTGCTGCGGCTATCAGGGCAGCGCTGGAGACAGGGCGGCTTGTCGATTTCTTCACCATGGTTCGCAGTATTCTCACTACCTATAACCCGGACAGTCCCTACGTAGCGTTGAGCGACTGGGAGGGTGTGTCATGCTACGAGTGCGGCTATGTCATGGACAGCGAGAGTTCATATTACTGCACCTACTGTGAAAACGCGATTTGCGATGAATGCTCATCTGTTTGCGCCGGTTGCAGCGAAATCGTGTGCAAAAGCTGTGCTGGCACGTGCGAGATCTGCGACAGTTCGCTATGTCCGCAGTGCGCGAAGAAGCAATGCAGCGAGTGTGAATCCGTGTGCTGCGAATCATGTCTTGACGACGGGCTATGCCCGGTCTGCAAAGAAGAAAGGGATAAGCATGAAGAAGAACAAGGAACAGAGAACAACCAAGAACCCACAACCGGCCAAGAAGCAACCGTTGTGGGAGGACGACTGGCTGATGGAGGACAGCGAGCCCACGGAAATTACGCTGCGCTTCAGCCCCACGGCATGGGCCAAGCTCCTCTACTTCCGGGACAAGTCAGACAATGAAGTTGGCGGTTTCGGTATCACCGATCCGGATGACCTGCTGTTCGTAGAGGACTTCGTAATCGTCAAGCAGGAAGTCACCTCTATTAGTGTCAAGTTTGACGACGAGGCTGTAGGAGAGTTCTTCGATGCTCAGGTAGATCTCGGCCGCAAGCCGGAGCAGTTCGCCCGCATTTGGCTGCATAGCCACCCTGGGGACTCGCCCGAACCCAGCGAAACGGACGAGAAGACGTTCGCGCGGGTCTTTGGATCATGCCAGTGGGCGGCCATGGTGATCGTGGCTCAAGATGACAGCAGGTACGCACGCTTGAGCTTCAACGTCGGCCCCGGCGGTCAGCTCCTGATTCCTGCGGCTGTGGACTATTCACGCGCATTTGGCTCAAGTGACCACAACAGCTGGGACGCCGAGTACGCAGCCAACGTTCGAGCCGTAAAATGGCTCGATGAATTAGCTCCCAACGAGACACGGTTTCGTCCTGATGAACCACAGGATTTCGCCTTACCGCATGACCTTCTGGATAGATTCGAGCACCTGGAGCCGGCCCAACGGCAACTCATTCTCGATGAATTGGCGGATCGGCCAGAGTTGTGGGACGAAGAGGAGGTGATACTGCTATGATCAACGACGAACGTTACAGTCGCCAGCGTGACATTGTGCCACCCGAGAGGATTGCCGCCTGTAAGGCCACTGTGATTGGCATCGGTGCCATTGGCCGTCAGGTGGCGCTACAGCTTGTGGCCATGGGTGTTCCATGGCTCCAATTGGTCGACCATGACCATGTGGAAATATCGAATCTGGCCAGCCAAGGCTACCAGGAGGAGGATCTCGGCAAACCCAAGGTCGAAGCAACGGCTGCGCTGTGTAAGAGAATCAACTCCAACATCGAGATATCTTTGGTGCCGGAACGATTTCGTCGCAGCATGGAGACCGGCGATGCCGTGTTCTGTTGCGTTGACCGAATCGATGTACGGCGTCTCATCTGGGAAGCGGTAGAGAGCCAGGTGGGCTTCTTTGGCGACGGCCGGATGAGTGCTGAAGTGTTGCGGGTGTTGACGGCCTGCGACGCGGAGTCCCGCATTCGATATCCGACTACGCTATTCCAAACGGAAGAGGCCTTCGTTGGTCCCTGCACGGCCAAGACCACGATCTACTGCGCCAATATCGCCGCAGGTCTGATGGTCGCTCAATTCACGAAGTATCTGAGGCAGCTTCCCGTGGAGGCTGACATTCAGATGAATCTGTTGGCTTCGGAATTGTCGGTAGGGTGATTTCTTTACTTCCTTTTTGCCGCAGCCGTTTCTTCTGGCTGCGGTTTCTCATTCGAGGAGGGCGGACTCTATTCTGCAATGATACTTTCCATATTGAAAACAAATCAAGAAAGCAGGGGGGCACGCAACCAGAACCAATGTGTCCAAGAAGAATTTCTATGCCGTAAGTGCGCTTATGTTGAATTCAGCATAAGCGCACTTATGTTGCGCACGCTGTTATGTGGCATTGATGCCATAACCTCCTATGACATGGTCGTATGATCCACTTGGGCGCAACATAATGCTTGCCGGTCCCGTTCCTTCATTTCGTAAACTCAGTTCAGAAGGAAACGCTTCTTTAACCCTGATCGCTGAATTGATGAATGAAGGGACGCGTGATGTTGGAGACGATCTTCAAGAGTCGGAGGAAGCTGAAAGTAGTCCACGAATCTCCTCTTCGAGAGCATGTGAATGAATATCTGGCTCATCTTGAATCGTTGAGATACAAGAGAGCAACCATCAAACGTTATGCATGCATCCTGTTGTGTTTTGCGGAGTTTCTTGACAAACAGAAGAAATACCACATCAGAGATCTACCCAAATGGATCGATCCGTTCTTGCGGCTTCCACAGAAGGAATACTACCGAAGAGCAAAGCTCACCATCGTCAGATCGTTTGTCCGACGTCTTCAGGACAGAGGGGTAGTCTGTAGCCCAGTTATTACTGAGTCGTTTAGCCAAACAACTCTTAGAGAATACGAGACATTCCTGCGCGAGAAGCTAAGCCTGGCGGAAGATTCAATCGTCTGTGCAAGACACCATTGCGCCAAATTTCTGAATCATATCGACACTGTAGGCATAAACGACCTAAAGGATCTGAAACCCAATATCGTCCAGCAGTTTATTCAAAATGGGAATGATCGCTTTTCAAAGTCATTGATATGCTGTCGCTATTGGGCATTGAAGAAATATATCTCGTATCTGAAAATGCTTGGCGTGCTCCAGGTGGATTTCCCAAGTATCTTCATTGCTCCGAGAATCTATCGACGCCAGCATAGCCCTCAATTTCTTACACGCAAAGAAATCCGTGTCATGCTCTCTTCTATAGATCGGCGCACTTCAATTGGCAAACGTGATTATGCCATGTTTCTCTTGCTATCAACCTATGGCTTACGAGGTGGAGAAGTCGCCAGACTGAAACTGGATGATATAGAATGGAGAACGGATGTAATCCATGTTCGCGGCCGAAAGGCTGGAAATCATACACAGTATCCCCTTACGGCTTCTGTTGGTGAGTCGATATTGTCCTATTTGAAGAAAGCTCGCCCACCAAATCATCACAGACAAATATTTCTTTCTCACAAGGCACCGCATAATCCACTCACCAGATCGGCGCTGACAACGGTTGCTAAAAAGTACTTGAGCCGTGCAGGCTTGGCCACAGATCGAAGATCAAGTCACACGTTTCGCTATTCGTGTGCACAGCGACTATTTGAAGATGAATTTCCCATAAAGGTAATCGCTGACTATCTAGGGCATCGCAGTCTGCGAAGTACGCAGCGTTATGTACAGATCGATCTAAAGCACCTTAGAGAGGTTGCGATGAATAGTTCGGAGGACATGTTATGAAGACGCAGATACGAAGATTCAGGTTCAACTCAAACAAGGCTCAAGAAGCCTTGAATCGCCACTTGGTACAGTACGAGAACTGCTGTGATGGATGGATACGCGTGAAGTCCTCCAGCATCAGAGATTTCCTCTCCTTCATTGCCGCCGGCGATCCAAACGGGAAACGTGACATCGTCGTTTCCGAATTGTTAATTATGAAATGGATGACTCGGATTGCGAGGGAACCCATCAGTGTTCCATCGTCCATTAACAAGATTTCCTCGGTAGATGCTTTTCTTGAGACGCTTGCATCTGAATTGATTATCCCAGTCAACCCAATTAGATGCATAAGAGAACGGTTTTCGCGGCGTGGGTGGGTGGGAATTGTTCTTGCATTAAGATCACCTTCTCCGGCTTGCGTTCTGAATACTCTCAGGCCAAAGCCGTCCTTCACTGGGCAATTTGGCAATCTTGCTGATGAGTATCTACGGTTTCAGAAGTCGATCGGGAAGCCTTACGCAAAGAAACTGATTCTGACGGAGTTCAACCGGTTCTTGGATGAGCATTCCATCAATTCCATGGACGATATTGAGGAAAGCACTATAGCCACGTGGATCAACTCCGTGACATGCAGCGACAATGGATGTCGAAGGAGGTTGTCTGTCTTACATCAGTTCTTTGATTATGTGCGCAGCGTGGAGATCATACGGCATAATCCTGTGGGCGATTCACTCCTATACGCTTTTGAATATTCACGAAGACCATTCAATCCGTACATCTACTCCCATGATGAGATATGCCGAGTGCTTGACGTTTGCAGGAAGCTGTCCTGTTATCCACGATTTGCACTAAAACCCCATGTTCTATATATGGTCATCAGCTTGCTTTACGCTTTGGGGCTACGTATTGGCGAAGCACTTGGGCTTATGATCGAGGACGTCGATCTTCAGCAGAAGACCCTCTTTATTCGTGACAGCAAATTCTCAAAGGATCGACTGCTGCCTTTTGGACCCAGACTTGCAGCGTGCCTTGAGGCATATATGGAGTTGCGTCGTAAGCACTTCAAGCCCGTCAGGAAGGATGCCCCGTTGCTTGTTGCCAATACATGCACTGTTATCAGAAGACGGCTAATACAGCAGACTTTCGGGGACATTGTGAAGGATGCCAAAATCACTGCCCCACCAGGGCAAGGCCCTCCACGGTTGCATGATTTTCGCCACACGTTCGCGGTTCATCGGCTCCTCCGCTGGTATAAAGAAGGCGTTAATGTACAGAACAAGCTACCTCTCCTGTCAACATTCATGGGGCATGTCAACATCTATTCAACACAGATCTATTTGACAATTACAGATAGCCTTCTCGGGGAGGCAAGTAATCGTTTCTACAGTCACTTCGGTATTGGATTCGATAAGAGGAGATCGTTATGAAAAGTGAAATGTGTGTCTCCAAATATGTGCGTCCGTTCTTTGAAGATCATTTGACCTGTAGGAAGAATGTTTCGGCCTGTACCATCCATAGTTACCGAGATGTAATCAAACTGTTCTTCCAATTTGCCGCAAGTCAAACCAGAAAAACTCCAGCTACGCTATTGATGACTGATATTGGAGAGCCGACTGTCATCGAGTTCTTAACTTATCTGGAGAAGAAACGCCGCAATCAAATTACGACGAGGAATCATCGTCTTGCGCTTCTACGGAAGTTCTTCGAATACATCTCATATCAAGAACCTATGTGGGCCGACTCTTGCCGTAGAATCATGGAAATCCCCACGAAGAGAGGATTTGTTAAATCGGAAATCTGTTACCTCGAAAAAGAAGACACTGAAGCTGTCTTTGATGCTATTGACACGACAGTTGCTATAGGAAGGCGAGACTACGCACTTTTACTGTTTATGTATAACAGTGGAGCCCGAGTCCAAGAAACCGCCGATCTGCTCTTATCATGGCTGTCCTTCGAGAAACCATACAGAGTTGAAATAGTTGGCAAGGGAAGAAAACGCCGAACATGTCCATTGTGGAAGAGTACTGCTGAGGTATTGAAGAAGCTTGTATCTAACCGTGCACAACCTATCGGAGAACACGATCATGTCTTTCTGAATCGCATGGGCAAGCCGTTAAGCCGATTTGGAATCTGGAATATCATCAAGAAATACACATCTAAAGCGGCCCTGAGTGTCCCTAGCCTCAGAAACAAGAAAGTCACTCCTCATACCATCAGGCACACCACAGCAATGCACCTATTGCAGTCTGGCATAGAAATAAACGTGATTCGCGGCTGGCTGGGACATGCAAAGCTGGAGACGACCCATCGTTATGCAGAGATTGACCTGGCAATGAAGAGGAAAGCCCTCGAGAGCTGTGAGATTAAGAATCGATGTTCTTCGGGCAGTTGGCATTCGGACCCCGATATCGTGGCTTGGCTGGAGTCTTTGTAGAAAGCAAGCCCGTGGAATTCACGGAAAAAGTATCGGTACAATAATGTTGCGCCGATCATATAGGGATTCGCTCTTCACGAACACTTAGGAGGTGTCCTCAACATAACAGCGTGCGCAACATAAGTGCGCGCGAGCGCGCCAGTTATGTCACATCGCCTCTTGACGCGGAAGAAAACTCTTGCGCTCTCGGCTGATTCGCGCTACGCTTGATAGTGAACGAACGTCTCTTTATGAAAGGATGGTGTGATGACGCTGACGATCAAAAAACTCGTTGTGTTGGGATTGATTGGTGGAGTTCTCCTGCTGGGAAACGTCGTGTTTGTCGCCAGCTGGTTGGCCGAGAAGGGCGTTGTCGATTGGGCCCAGGACATCAGGGCGGAATACTTGACTGGGACGGCAGTCACGATCATTGCGGTGCTGTTGATCCTCCTGGTCAGTCCTAAGGTTGGCGCCAAACGGTTGGCTCGCAGATGTCCTGTGTGCGATCACATGCTGATCGGGCGAGGGGACTATTGCTCTGAGTGCGGGAGCAGGGTATAATGCGAAAGGTGTAGTGCATAAGTGTAGTAACACGATGCCTCGTATCGACATTATGCGAATACTGCAGGAGGTCTTCAGGACTACACTTTTGCTACACTTATGCGGCTGTATTTGGGTGTATTTAGCGGTTTTTGCTGTATCTTTGGTTTCGTTGAAGTGTAGATTTCTCAGTGCTTTACGTAATTGGAGTGTTTTGCCGGGAGTGCTCGACACGCAGGAGGTCACTGGTTCAAGTCCAGTATCGCCCATTCAAGAGCCCGGTTGTCGCACGCCGACGACGGGCTCTTTTTTTTGCAACCTTCGTGCTTTCCAGAGTTTAGCGTCGCCATGGTGAAAACGCCGGCCCCGCGGCCCACCGGCCCAAGACCGCGAGAAACTCGTTGCGTTTTGCCGCCGCAGCGGTTAAAGTCGCCGCGACATCTCGGCGGTTGGGGCGTTTCCCCGACACGTTGATCGGGGTAAACGATAAGCAGCGATCGCAATGGAAGGTCTGGATGAGAGCAGCGGTTCTGGGGTCACGCATCTTCTGGTATACGCTCTCTGCCTTTTGCTTACTTGCGCTGTCATCTCTTGCTTCGGCGCATGACGATCCCAATGCCGTCGTCCCGACGATTCGTGCGCTGAAGGTCGACCGCCCGGTGGTGGTCGACGGGGCGTTGGACGAGCCCTTCTGGGCCGAGGCGACCGTGGGCACCGATTTTGTCGAGACGCGGTCGGGGCTGCCCGCCACCCAGCAGACCTTCATCCGCGTGGCCTACAGCCGCACCCACCTGTATATTGCGGTGGAATGTTTCGACGACCAGATCGACCAGATCCACGCCACCGAATTGCGCGAAGACCGTCGCTTTCAGGGCGACGACTGGGTCGAGGTTCACCTGGACCCGATGCACACGCACAATTCCAAATACGCTTTCTTCTCGAACCCCCTGGGCGTACGCGTCGACGCCGCCGAAGGGCCCAGCGGGGCGTTCAGCACGAGTTGGTCGGCCGAGTGGGACCTGGCGGCCCAAATCTACGAGGATCGCTGGACCTTCGAGATGAGCATTCCGCTGAGCATTCTGAACTACCGGCAGGAAGATGGACAGACCTGGGGCATCAACTTCACACGGTATCTGGTACGCTCCGATGAGACGAGCTTCTGGAGCTACAACGAGACCGATTTCTACAAGCCGCGTTACTTCGGCCATCTCGCGGGCCTGGATCTGGCCGATAGCGAACTCGATAGCAACCTGGAGATCACGCCGTACGTGACCTCGCGCAGCGATTTCAACGGCGAGAGCCACAACGAACTGGAAACCGGCGGCGACGTGAGTTTTCGGCTCACCCCTTCGATCACCAGCTCCTGGACGGTCAATCCCGACTTCGCCCAGGTCGAGGCCGATGCCGACACCATCGAGCTGCGCGACACCGAGCGCTTCCTGCCCGAGAAACGCCTCTTCTTCCGTGAGGGCGAGGAACTGTTCAACTCCAACGGCGATCGGCTCTACTACAGCCGGCGCCTGACCGACATCGACGCCGGCGCCCGCGTCAGCGGCGAGGCCGACGGGTACAAATTCGCCGTGGTCGACGTCTACGGCGACACCGTTAACGACAACGCGTTCTACGGCAATTCCTCCGTGGTCCGCCTCCTGCGCAACGTCGGCGAGAAATCCAGTGTGGGACTGCATCTGAGCAGTTCCGATCTCCACGAGGGGCACTCGCGGGTCTATGCCAACGACGCGACGTTTTACCTGAACGACGACTGGCGGTTCCGCTATCAGATCGCCGGTGCCGACGATCGTCTGGAAGATGACAGCGAGCAGCTCGACAAGGACCGCCGGGATTACTATGGCTACAGCTCCGTCGCCTACGAGAAGTATCCCTGGGAAGTCAGTCTCAACTACATGGCGATCAGCGAGGAATTCGACCCCGTGCTGGGGTATGTGCGGCGGCAGGACATCTTCGGTCCGCGCCTCTTCTCCAGCTACAACTTGCGCTCCTCCGACCGGTGGTACAAGAGCCTGTATGCGTACTCTGTCGTCGAGTACTACGAAGACGGCGACCACAACGCTTCGTTACGCGACTATTCGGCCGATATCGGGGTCGTTCTGAGCAACGACATGGAACTGCGCACGGGCTACGACGACGACTTTCATCGCCCGTACAACAATCGCCGACATTCGTTTGACCTGGCGTTCGACGATTCCAATTACTGGAAGCGCATGGATTTCGGCTACGCCTTCGGAACCTTCGAAGAGGTCAAATACGACGAACTGGAGTTCGGACGGCACCTCAAGTTCATCGAGAACTGGCCCATTCGCTACGAGTACGTCGTGCGCTTCGAGGAAGACCGCAGCGGCGATGAGGACACCATCTGGCTCAACCGCGTGGTGTTCGACTACTTCTTCAGCGATTTGATGTGGGTCAAGAGTGCCATCCAGCACCGCAGCACCGAAGTGCACAACATCAGCGTCATTTACGGGTGGGAGTTCATCAAGGACGCCCACTTCTATTTGGTCTACAACGGAATTCGCGAGGAGGACGACACCGAAACGGGTCACAGTATCTTCGTCAAGCTGGCGTATACCTTTCGCTAGTGGCGATTATGCTTGATCGACCCGCGTGACTCGATTACCCTGCACCACGCGTCGCCTTCGGCGCCGCACCAACGGAATGGCAACGCCCAATGGAGAACACACAGACGCGATGAAACGCTTACCGCCTGAGAGACGCCAGCAGTTGATCAAAGACCATCTCCGCCACCTCGTATCCGACTGGACCTGCCGCTACGGCGAATGGAACCGGCAGAAGCTCCTGACCGAACTGGAGTCGGCCCTGAAGGCCCGCCGTCGGGCGAAGGTGGCCTCTTAGGCACGCTCCAACCGTCTGCGGCACCACAGACGGCTTGCAGCACCGTCGCGTCGGCAAGGCGTCGGTCTCGTCGCCGTTGATTTCAAGCTGATCGCACCGTCCGCTGACCCGTCGAGCCAATTCCGCACCTCCGGCTCCCGACGGCAGGGGGGCCGGTCTGTGCATTGCCTGGCGGGCCGGTTTGTGCTAGAGTGGTGCCGAGGCATCGGTGCGGCCTCTTGTCATGACCACACGGAACGTCGAAATGGAGATGAGGAAAATGAGACGCATGCTTGTTCTGGCCCTGGTGACACTGTTCTGGTTGGGTTTGTCCGCGAACGCCGCCGAGGCGGCGCCGGTCTTTCGCCTGGGAATGATCGGGCTGGACACGTCCCACGTCATCGCGTTCACCAAGCTGATCAACGAGCGCGAAGCCGAATACGGCTGCAAGGTAGTGGTGGGCTACTCGGGCGGCTCGCCCGACGTCGAGTCGTCCGCGTCGCGCGTGCAGAAATACACCGATCAATTGCGGGATGAGTATGGCCTGGAAATCGTCGACAGTATCGAGGAACTGTGCCGTAAGGTAGACGGCGTGCTGCTGGAAAGCGTCGATGGCCGACCCCATCTCGAGCAGGTCAAGCCCGTCATTGCAGCCGGCAAGCCCGTCTTTATCGACAAGCCCATGGCCGGCAGCCTCGCCGATGTGATCGAGATCTTCCGTCTGGCCCAGGCCGGCAACGTCCCTTGTTGGTCCAGTTCGTCCTTGCGTTTCGGCCCGGGCATCCTCGGCATGCGCAACGATGAAAAGATTGGCGCCGTCCTGGGTTGCGACGCCTTCAGCCCATGCAGTCTCGAACCGCACCATCCCGATCTCTACTGGTACGGCGTCCACGGCGTCGAGATTCTCTTCACCATCATGGGCCCGGGTTGCGAATCGGTCCAACGCCTCCAGACCGACGGCTACGAATTCGTGGTCGGCCGCTGGAAGGATGGACGCATCGGCACCTACCGCGGTCTCAAGTCCGGCAAGAAGGACTACGGCGCCATGGTCTTTGGCTCCAAGGGCATCGCGCGCAGCGGGGGCTACGAGGGCTATGGGCACCTGGTCGAACAGATCGTCACGTTCTTCAAGACGGGCGCCATCCCCGTCCCGGCCGAAGAGACCATCGAGATCTTCGCCTTCATGACCGCCGCCGACGCCTCCAAGGCCCAGGGCGGCCGCCCCGTGACCCTGGCCTCGGTGATCGAGAAGGCCAAACGGTGACGGTCCGAGGACCGGGCTCAACTCCATCGCTGTGAGAATGTCCAGCAGACCGATCGTGGCGCGTTCGTAGTGACGCCATAAGGCGTTTCCCTTGAGGGTGGCAGCCTCAAACCGCCGCGTAGCGTAGGTTCGGGAATGGTTGAACCGATCTCGATTCCGGGCGGCGCAAGGGCATCGAAGCACTGAGCCATCCCCAAGTCCTGCGGACTTGAGGCTGCCACCCGACGTGAGGCGTTTTCCTCGGTATATGCCCTTACGGGCACACTACGAACAGGCGTGGGAGCTCGGCGTTGGGGGCCGAAAAACCTTCAGATTTTCCTTGACGGCCGGGCTTATGGTATGTACATTGAAAAACTAACATACTGCGGTGCCCGGCGGAAGGCACCGTGGGGACATGGTCAACGATCGGCCCGGAAGGGGGGTGGCCCATGGCCGCCGAAGCGAGCCGCAAGACTGCGAGACGGCATTTGACGAATTCTCCCGCGGCGATATCGCCCGGTAGGATGAGCGTCCGCGCTCATCTCGCCGCGGATTTCTCCGCCGCCTCAGGTGTCATCATTTATGCAAAACGAACCCAATTTCAGAGTGCTGCAAATGTGCCGTAAGAATATTGCTGGAATGCGTTTACGAGATCTTCGGCGCGAATCGACCCGGCCCAAGCGAACCCAATTTTCGCAGGGCAAACCCAATCACGCGGCTCTGCGTATCCACTGTGGTATAATGGCTCGTATTGAGGCCGCCTCGGGCCTCGGAAACAGCGTTGATACGGAGGAACCGATGGGGGATTCCCATATTGTGAAATGGGGTGCAATAAATGGCCCGGCGGAAAGGCGCCATGTGCAGTGCCTGGAGTGGGTTTTGGCTCTGGCGTTCTGCTTCGTTCTAACGGGCTGGGCGCAGGGCGAGCCGGTCGAAGTCTGCGAGTTTGGCAAGACGGAGATTGTCTTCCCGGACGATCCGTTCGAGCAGCGCCAGTATACCGGCACTGTCAATATGGGCTGGGTCAAATTCACGCTGCTCAAGCCGCCGCATGATCCCAACGTGGTTTACTTCCAGGACAGCCGTCATTTTCCGCTCCACTACGATTTCGTCTCGGCCTGCCTGGGGCCCTTCGTTGGGATCGACCCGCCCGAGTTCGACCGCGTCACTCTGCACGCCGAGGACCAGCAGATGGTTCTGGGGGCGGTGGTCACGCCCCCGACCGGTTTTGGCGTCAGCACCCCGATCCAGGAATACGGCATCCAGTTCGTGCGCTACGATCCGTATTCGCGTGAGGAAATCGTCGCGCTCTTTCATCAGGTCCGCGCCGCCATCGACAGCGATCCGAACGTGCAGGCGTACTACTTCCCGTCGTATGAGCAGTCCGAGGTGGCTCGGGAGAACGCCGAATGGTTGGCCGAGCAGGGCGTTCCCGTCAGCTCCGCGGCCCGGTGGGTGCGAGGCAACACGATCTACTCCCAGGGCTGGGCACTCGGACGGTTGAGATACGTGGCTGCCGATGAGATCGACTCGGCCTACAGTCGCGGTGACCTGATGGCGGGGGACATCCTCTTGACCGACGCCGTGCCGGCTGAGATTCCGGTCCTGGCCGGCGTAATCAGCCTGAGCCCATCGACGCCCAACAGTCACGTTGCGATTCTCGCCAACACGTATGCCATTCCCTTCGTGCATCTGGCCGAACAGAGCGACCAGGAGCAAGCTCTTGCTTTGGAGGGCCGCCGGATTGTCTTACGGGCCTACGATCTGTACGGCCGAACCGACGTGCAACTGGTCGATGCCAACGACGCGATGACGGACGAACAGGCGGCCGAATTCCTCAGTCTCAAGCAGCCCCCCGTCCTCGATATCGCCGTCGTCGAAAGGCTGGGCCGCTACAGCATCTCGGTCGACGCGCTCGAACCGAATGACATCCGCTACGTCGGGGGCAAGGCCGCCAACTATTCGGTCCTGCGCCGGGCCATCCCTGAGAACAGCCGGCCGGCGCTGGCCTTTTCCTTCGATCTCTGGAACGCGTTCCTGGACCAGACGGTCACAGGCGGACGGACCCTGCGCGACGAGATTGCCGCGCGGCTTTCGGGCTACACCTTTCCACCGGTCTCGGCGGCGGCGCTGGAATACGAGCTCAAACAGATCCGGGACATGATCAAGGACGACGACGTCACGCATTTCTCACCCGCTTTGGAGGGGGCAGTGCTCGCGGCGCTCACCGACCCGGCCTACGGCTTCGATCCGTACCAAAAGCTGCGCTTTCGCAGCTCCACCAACGTCGAGGACAGCGAGCGTTTCAGCGGGGCCGGACTCTATGACAGCTACAGTGGCTGCCTCGCCGACGACCTGGACGACGACGATTCGGGGCCGTCACATTGCGATCCGGACGAAGCGAAGGAGCGGGGCGTCTTCCGCGCGATCCGCAAGGTCTTCGCCAGTTTCTACAACGACAATGCGTATCTGGAGCGTCTGCGTCATGGCATCTCCGAGGACGACGTGGGCATGGCGCTGCTGGTCCATCATTCGTTCCCCGACGAGATCGAGCTGGCCAACGGCGTCGCGGTTGCGGAGGTGGGCGAGTACGGCGCGAGCATCCAGTTCGTCACGCAGGCCGGCGCGGTGTCGGTGGCCAATCCCGAGCCCGGCGTGATACCCGAAGAGGTGAGCGTGGGGACGTCTCCCGATCTGGCAGAGATTTACCCACGGGTGGCACGCTATTCCAATCTCATGCCTCTCGGGCAGACCGTCATGTCCTGGCCCGACGACTACGAAAACCTGGCGAGACTGCTGGTCCGGGCGGCCCGGCAATTCGAGAAGGACACGGGCCAAGCGCCGGACAAGCTCGACTTCGAGTACAAGAGAATCGCCCCGGACGGCCAACTGGTCATCAAGCAGGTCCGTCCGGTTCCGCAGGCATCGAGCGACGCGGCCGAACGTCGCTTTCTGGCTGGCGGATCGATATCGCTTTCGGTCCATCAGGGCGAGCACGTCGAGCCATTCGCGGCCCATCGCCTCAAATCGAACTGGTCGCTGACGGCGGGCAGCCGCTGGTTGACGCCGGAAGAGTTGGGTGTTTGTCTCTACAGCGATGCCACGTTCGAATACCACGATGTGGGCCGAATCGAGACGATGATCGGCTCGCCCGCCTCCTGGCCCGAGGCGCAGCATGAACTGGTGGCCGAGCCATCGGAACGCGGCTTCGAGGTGGCGGACCGTTGGACCCTCGATCATCTGGAGAACGCCCGGCGCTGCACCTTGACCACGGCCTTCAACGCCTACGGCCCCGTGCCGGACAGTTGCCCCGTCCTGTTCCTGTCGGACCTGACGTTTACGCTGGATGTGGAGTACGCCGAGCCCGTGCTCGACTGGCAGTTTCCGGACGGCGTGACGACCACCACGACCGACCGGGCCCGCCTGGCGCTGTCACCGGTTCCCGATCGCGACGACCTGCTCCAGACGCGCAAGATCGAGGACGCCGGCATCACCATTGAGACTTCGTTCTATTGGCCACCGTATCCGACCTGGCCGACGGCCGGCTACACGGCGCCGCTGGTCTACTGGGTCGAGACGACGATCAGGGGTTTGACGGCCGAACCCTTCACTTTGACAAGTGAATATGCGCAGACGTACGTACCCGGACATCACAACTTCGCTGAGTGGTTCGTATTCGAGCCGCGCCTGGAGCCGGGACTGTCAGAGGCGACGCTCGAAGAGCTGCGCGCCAAAGGCGTGGATCTGATCTACGCCGCCACCGGCTTCGTCGAGTCGACGATTCTGACGTTCGATCTGTCCGGCGCCACGCTCGCGGCCGGGGACAGTGCCGGCCAACAGTAAACGCTGGTTAAGGCTCGATGTGGCCGGGCGTATGGCGGTGCCTCAGGGCGCGGGCCATGTAGTCGTCCAGCAGTTCGATCTCGAACTCGGCGATCATGTCATCGACCGTGACGGTTTCGTGCTCGCTGGTAATCAGGACCGAGCCGAGAAAGCCCGGATCCTTGATCGTCACTTGCGGCCCGTACCTGGCGTTCAGGGCCCGCAGCCGCGTCCAGTTGTAGTCCAGATGCGCCAGGCGACAGTCGAGGTTGACGTCGGCCACGACGAAGTCGAAATAGTTCGTATTGGAGGCGACGAGTTCACCCAGTGGATCACGAATCTCGCAGGGCAAGCCCGCGATGGCGCCGACGAAATGCGCCCGGCAGGAATAGGCCCAGTACGATTGCATCAGACCGCCGTGATACATCGACGAGAAGATGATCAGATCGGGTTTGGCCTTGACGTATTTGAGCCGCAACTCGTCGAAGTTCAGATCGAAGCAGATCGCGAAGGCCACGCGTCCGAAGTCGCACTCGAAGACCGGCGCCTCGCGCCCGCAGAGGATGCCTCCGTCGGTGGTTTCGCCGATGGTGGTGTGGTTCTTGTTGTAGGTGCCCACGACCTTTCCGTCGCGGCCGATCAGCACGCTGGAGTTGCGCCAGGTGCCGTCGTCCATCTCACGGGCGGCCGAGTAGACCATATAGCAGTGGTTCTCCTTGGCCACCTGAGCAAAGTAGTCGCGCACCTGGTTCTGGCGCACGCGGTAGTAGGCCAGTCGCTTCTCCATGGACAGGCCGCTGGGCCGGTCGCAGGCCTCGGGCACGACGATCAGGTCGGGCTTGTCGGGCAGGACCTGGGCGAACCGTCCTTTCCAGTGGGCGATCATGCGCTCGACGATTCTCTGCGGTTCGGCGTTCGCATCGACTCGCGCCGGTCGCGGACCGATGGTCGCGATGCGGACGTGACCCCGCTTCTTCGGCGGTGCCGTGGCTTGGGCCTCATCACTCAGAACCGCCGGCGATAGAGACAGGGTCAGCACAATCAGCGTCCGGGAGAGAATTCGCTTTTGCATAGCCAAACTCCTATAGAGAGATGCCTAAGGTCTGCGATCGTCGATGGCCGTCGGCGTTTCGATCTTGACGTTCTCCAGTCGAATCGGGCCGACCTGCTCTTCGATCTGGATGCCAATGTTCTGCTCGCCTTGTTCTTGAGCATCGCGAATCACGTCGTTGCTGAAGGCGAGATCGCGAACCGCGCCGCGGATGCGGATTTCGGCGCCGCCGTTGTTCTCGACGATATTCTGCTCGAAGCGATTGCGATGGGGCGCCATGGGTTCCGTTTCGTTGCGGAAGAAGAGACCGTGCTGTTTGTTCCGGCGGATCGTGTTGCCTCGAAAGAGATTGTCCGAGTCCTTGTGCCCGATGGAGATACCGAAACGTCCGTTCGCTTCCATCAGGTTGTTCTCGAACGTGCCGTACTTGACGCGCCAGCAGAGGAACAGGCCGTCGGTGCCGTTGTGGCGGGCGATGCAGTGGCGGACCGTTGGCCGTTGCGAGCCGCTGCCCGGGTGCATGCCCAGCACGGCGTTGTGCTCTGTGACGCAATCGCTCACCGTGACGTCGTTGGACTGCTGGAAGCCGATGCCGTCGCCGTTGTAGTTGCGGGTGACGCAGCCGCGAATCGTCGCATTGTGCCCCTGGTAGAGGAAGATCCCTGCGCCGCGGCAGCCGTTGAGAATCACGTTGTTGTCCTTGTTGCCTTCGACAATGAGGTCTTCGATGCAAACGTTCTCGGCGTGATAGACGCTGACCACGGGAAAAACCGTGGCCGCCCGCGCGTTGCTATGCACCATGCAATCGGACATCAGGGGCTTGCTGATCGAGAAGACGTTGTCGCGCCGACCGGTAATGCGGGCGGTGGTGATATGAAATCCGCTGGCGCCGTCCTCCAGAATCGTCACGCCGTAACCGACGGCAAAACCGGTTGGGTCCTTGACCGTGATCTGCTCTTCGCCAAAATCGCCATCAGCGGCCAGTGGCGAGACGACGCCATCGGCCTTGCGGAGAATCGTCTTGCCCTTAGTCCCCCGCACCGTGACATGGGGCCGCAGGTGCAGCGAGTCATGCATGGTGTACTGGCCCGGCCCGATCTGGACGGTGCCGCCACCCAGGGCCGCGATGTAGTCTACCGCCGCCTGAAGCGCGCGATTATCGGCCCCAACCAGGTCAGCGTTCGCCTGACCCACGGTGATGTGCGGTCGCTCGCTCATCTGGGTGTACATCTTGCCGGGCAGTTGTTCGCCCGGGCGAAGCGCGACCTCCTGGGTACTGGCCGCGCTAGTGCATGTCACAGCCGCGATGATGGTGAATAGAGAAAGGAATCGTATCATAGCCGGTCTCCACGAAGAGGTTGGCAGTCGGTCAACGTCTGACGCGTACAAGATACCACGGCGTGGCGAGTTTTCCAATCGCCGTGCGGCAGCCCTCGCTGGTGGTTTCGGTCGGGATCGCGGGCAGCAGGGGCTGAGCGGCGCCGTCGAGTGGGATGACCTCAATCCGCACGAAGGTTTCCAGGTTTTGCAGTGTCACCGTCCCGCGCACCGGCTCGATCACGGTGGGGGCCGCGCCCCAGTCTTCCAGCGAGGTTCTGTTGTCGTTCCACTGCATATCCGTGTTGGCCGCCCGGGCGGTCGTCACCAGCAAGAGTTCACTCGCCTGGGCGATGGCCTTGCCATCCAGAGACGTTAGAACGATCGAGCAGAATTCGTTTTCGATTTCGACGGAGAGATTGGGAAGCGACCTGTTGGCCTGTTTGACGAAGCCGATTATCGCCTGAGATTTCTCGGTGTCGACCGTCACGAGTCCGGTGTGCGGGCTGCCATGGTACCAGCGCAATTGCTCGGTGTCGGAGACAATAGGGCTGCCCGCTTTGAATTCGGGATAGCTGGTACAGCTCTTCTCGAAGTCGGCGATTCGGGTGCCATGGCGCAGCAGAAGGGAGCGGTCGAAGCCCGGGGTGAACAGGGGTCTCTGACTGGACGACGTGCGGATGCTCTCGCGCACCTGCTGCGGCGCGTAGGAGCGGGGGATCGTCTCCTTGGCCGCTTGAACGTCGTGACGCAGGAACAGGGCCGCACCGGCGGCGATATTGGCCATCTTCACCGGATCGGGCCGGATCTCGAAATGCCTGGGCTGCCTCTGGCCCCAGTCGGCGGGAGCCTGATGCTCGAACGTGTAGAAGAAGATCCCGTCCCAGTCGAGAAAGGCCGCGTAGGCGGCCAGGATCGGAATGCCCTCGCAGGCGTACTCGTTGGGGAACGGGTGGTTGGTTTCCGAGACGGTATAGGGTTTGCCCGCCACGGCCGAGCGGGCCAGTTGCACCACGGTCGAACCGAGCGGGTCATCGACCATGGGCGTGTTCCTGATGGAGAACGTGCGTCGACCCGTATCCGGATCGGTGCCGTAATTGGGATGTTGCCAGTAGACGTGCCCATCCACGACGTCGCACAGCGATGCCGAGGCCAGCAGGGGATAACCGCTGCGGTAATGGTTGTGGTCGCTCGTCGCGACGATCAGCGCCTCGGCGCCCAGTTCGTCTTTCAGATAGTCCTGCATCATCTGGAAATACGTGTGCTCCAGGTGCATGTAGAAGCGGGCCTCGGCATGGAACCGTGCGGCCGGAGCATCCCGAAACTCCTTGCTCGTCAGGCGCGGGATGGGTTCGCCTGTTGCCATGCCCGCGGCCTTTCGCAGTGCAGCCAGTTCATTTGAACTCAATGTCTCGGCCAGCCACGCGTTGTACTTGTCCGTCAACTGCTCGGCGTACCACGCCGTGATGTCTGTCCACGTGCCCGGACGCTTGCTGGTGTTGGTGCCCAAGAGGCGATCGCTGAACCAGGCCTCAACAATGGAGTTCTCGTTGACCAGTTCGACGATCGCCACGGCCGGTTCGTGCCGATACTCGCTTTGCGTGTAAGGATTGCGATGGGTCAGGAGTTGTCGGGCGTATTCGCGATGCAGCATCTGGACGCGGTCGTCGAAGTAGTTGATGACCTTGGCCAGGCCCAGGTATTCGTAGTCGCGGATGCCGTCATCTGCGCGGTACGTGCGGCCGACGTTGAGATTCAGATTGGTATAGATCCCGCGTTGCTTCAGAGCCCAGACGAAGTAATCGAGAAGGTCCAGTTGACCCGGGTCGAGGGCCCGGGTATCGTCACGACCCTTGATGAAGAGACTGCCCGACCAGTTCGAATCGAGAAAGTGGAAGCGCACGGCGTTGATCCCGAAGCGGGCCAGATGATCCGCCACAACCGGGGCATTCTCTTTCGCGGGGAAACAGGCACTGCCCGTGACGTTGACGCCCCAGATGCGAAAGCGCGTGCCGTCGGGCCGGGCCAGATGGCCGTTCTTGATACGAAGGGGGCCATCTCTGCCAGCCGGCGCGTCGAGCAGGAAGGACAGATCGACGAGCCTCTCGGCGTTGTCACCCCAATCCATGGCAAACGGTTCCATTTTGACCGCGGCGCCGACAACCGTGCCGGCCGCCAGCGCGATGCCGAACAGCGTCGCGAGCAGAAGTCTCATGCCGTACCTCCTACTGGTATCATCGTCCTACTGAGCGCAAAACAGGGTAGCATGTCCGCCGGGCCGCGACAATGCCGTTGACAGATTCATGGCGGCCCGCTACTGTGATCAAGGCGGTGCCTGTGGGAGTTTTCGGGCAGCGGAATTCTGGCTCGCAAACGTCTCTGGCAGGCTGCCTCCTTTGTCATTCCCGCGCAGGCGGGAATCCAGACTGCCTCGATAAGGTCTGGACCCCTGCCTCCGCAGGGGTGACAGAGTCAGCTTCGTCGGTGTTAATCCGCAGTCAGCAGAACGTTTTCACACACACTCGCGGCGTGGATTGGAGTCTGTGGAAGGGATCGACACATGGCAGAGATTCAGGTAGCGGTAGTTGGGGCCGGTTTCATCGGTCCGGTGCACGTTGAGGCGTTGGTTCGTCTGGGCGTGAAGGTCACCGGTATTCTGGGCGTTTCCGAGGCGGAGTCGCAGGCCGCGGCTCGTCAACTCGGCTTGCCCAAGGCCTATCGGAGCTTCGAGGAGATTCTCGCCGACGAGGCGGTACAGGCGGTACACATCGCCACGCCCAACCGGCTGCATTACCCCATGGCCAAGGCCGCTTTGGAGGCGGGCAAGCACGTCCTGTGCGAAAAGCCCCTGGCCATGGACTCGACCGAGTCGGCCGAATTGGTTGAGTTGGCCCTTAAGACGGGACGGGTCGCGGGCGTCAACTACAATATTCGCTACTACCCCCTGTGCCTGGAGGCGGCCGACATGCGCAGGCGAGGCGACCTGGGTGAGGTCTACTCCGTGTGCGGCAGCTACGTCCAGGACTGGCTCTTCTACCCCACGGATTACAACTGGCGGGTCCTGGCCGAGGAAGGGGGGGCGCTGCGGGCGGTGGCCGATATCGGAACGCACTGGCTGGACCTGGTGCATGCGATCACGGGGTTGGAGGTCGAAGCCGTCTGCGCCGACCTGGCGACGGTCTATCCGGTGCGGCAGCGTCCGCTGGGCGAGGTGGAGACGTTCAGCGGCAAAGAGGCCGCCGGGCCGGCCGAGACCGAATCGGTGAACATCACCACGGACGATTACGGCTGTGTCCTCATTCGTTTCCAGGGTGGTGCCCGGGGCTGTTTGCAGGTGTCTCAGGTGACCGCCGGTCGCAAGAACTGCCTGCGTTATGAAATTGCCGGCTCGCGCTGCGCGCTGGCCTGGTGCAGCGAACAGCCCAACGCGTTGTGGATCGGCCATCGCGAGCGGGCCAATGAAACGCTCCTGCGCGATCCGGCGCTCGTCTCCGACAACGCTCGTCGTTTCATCAACTACCCGGGCGGACACAACGAAGGCTTTCCCGATACGTTCAAACAGTGCTTCCGAGCCTTCTACAGCTACATCGAGGCGGGGGATTTCTTCGCGTTGCCGACCTTTCCGACCTTTGCCGACGGGCACCGCGAAATCCTGCTGTGCGAGGCGATCCTGCGCAGCCATCAAGAGGGATGCTGGATCGACGTGAAAGGAGACCGTTCATGAAGCTGGGATTTGTTACTGCTATCTTGCCCGATCTGCCGTTCGAAGAGGTGGTCCTGTTCGCGGCCGAGACGGGCTATTCCTGCGTCGAGGTGATGTGTTGGCCCAAGGGCAAGGCCGAGCGGCGCTACGCGGGCGTGACCCATATCGATGTGACGAATCTCAAGCCGTCGGCTGCCGACAAGATCAACGCGTTGCTGAAGGACGTCGGTGTCAGCATCAGTTCGCTGGGCTACTACCCGAACTACCTGACACCCGATGCGAAAGAGGCGAAGATGGTCACGGCCCACTTCAAGAAGGTCATCAAGGCCTCGGCGCTGCTCGGGATTGGCTGCGTGACGACCTTCGTCGGGCGGGATTGGACCAAGTCGGTCGACGCCAACTGGCCCCAGTTCAAAAAGGTGTGGAAGCCTTTGGTGAAGTTTGCCGAAGCGCAGCAGGTGCGCATCGCCATCGAGAACTGTCCCATGCTGTTTACCAACGATGAATGGCCCGGGGGCAAGAACCTGGCTCACAGCCCCCAGGTCTGGCGGCGCATGTTCGAGGAGATCCCCTCGGACTGTTTCGGGCTCAATTACGATCCTTCTCATCTGGTCTGGCAACACATCGACTACATCAAGCCCCTGTGGGAGTTCAAAGATCGGATCTTCCATGCCCACGCCAAGGACGTGCGATTGGACCGGGAGCGGCTCGACGAGGTCGGCATCCTGGCGACGCCTCTGCAGTATCACAGCCCGAAGCTGCCCGGCCTGGGCGAGGTGAACTGGGGACGGTTCTGCTCGGTCCTGGGCGAGACCGGCTACACCGGGCCCGTTTGTGTGGAAGTTGAGGACCGGGCCTATGAAGCGTCGCTGGAGACCCGCAAAGCGGCCCTGCGCCAGAGCGCTCGATACTTGAGTCAGTACATGCCTTGAATTAAAGGTGTCCGTGAATTAAAGGTGTCCGGTACCTTTTTTCCGACGGCGAAAAAAGGTACCGGACACCCTCGACGGAATGAGGAGTTCTCGATGGATTACACGTACAACGATATCGCCAAGATGATCGACCACTCGCTGTTGAACCCAACCTTGAGCGTGCCGGATCTCGAAGCCGGTTGTGAGTTGGCGCTGAAATACGACGTCGCCAGCGTCTGTATCATGCCGTACTATCTCGAGCGCTGTGCCCAGATGCTCAAAGGCAGCACGGTCCAGGCCAGTACGACGATCGGCTTTCCCCACGGTGGGCACACCACCGCGATCAAAGTGGCCGAGGCCCAGCAGGCCCTCAACGATGGCGGCCAGGAATTGGACATGGTCGCCAACATCAGCCAGGTCCTCAGCGGGAATTGGGATTACGTGCAGGCCGACATTGCAGCGGTCATCGAGGTGACGCACGCGGCCGGCCAGAAGGTCAAGGTGATCTTCGAGAATTGCTACCTAAACGACGAGCAGAAAATCAAGCTCTGTGAGATTTGCGGCCAGCTTGGAGCCGACTGGGTCAAGACCTCCACCGGCTACGGCACGGGCGGCGCGACGATCGACGATTTAAAGTTGATGCGGGCCCATTCGCCCGACAACGTTCAGGTCAAGGCGGCCGGCGGGGTGCGCGATCTCGACAAACTGCTGGAGGTGCGCGCTCTCGGTGTCACGCGGGTCGGTGCCAGCCGCACCGCCGATATCCTCGATGAGTGCAAGCGAAGACTCAAATGAAGGAGCCGATGCGATGAAGTTGCGGAAGCGTCTTGGTGTCGTTGCGCTGGTCATCTGTCTCTGCGTTCCGGTTGTGCCCGCTTGGGCGACGATCCGGGTGGGTGTTGCCAAGGTGGATATCACGCCGGACAAACCCGTGAAAATGTCGGGGTATGGCAGCCGTAAGGATCTCTCCACGGGCGTTCATGACCCGCTGTCCGCACGTGTCCTCGTGTTCGAGCAGGGCGACGACAAGCTCGTTCTCGTCTCGGCCGACGTGATTGGCTACTATGCCGGTACGGCCGACTACCTTCGCACCGCCATCCTCGAAGCCTGCGATCTTCAGCCCAGTGAACTGTTCCTCAGCGCCATCCACACGCATTCGGCGCCGACCTTGACCTATGACGTCGAACATGGCCATCCGAACAACGTCGCGTACACCGAGACGTTCAAGACCCGCGTGATCGAGGCGGTCCGGGAAGCCATCAAGAATGCCGCACCGGCGCGGATGGGCGTTGCGACCGGATCGTGTCCGGTCGGCTCCAACCGGCGGCAGGTGCGCATCAAGGAAAACGGCGAGAGCGATATCGTGCTGGGTCGCAATCCGTACGGGCCGACGGACAAGGAGGTGCTGGTGATGAAACTGGCGAGGCCCGATGGGGAGTTGATCGCGCTGGCGTTCGATTACGCCACGCACGCGACCAGCCTCGGGCCCAAGAACTACATGATCAGCGGGGATGTGATCGGTTTGGCCGAGCAGTTTGTCGAGAAGGTGATAGGTGCTAATGTGATCGCGCCGGCCTTCGCCGGGGCGTCGGGCAATATCGATCCGTGGTTCCGCGTTTTGCCTGAGTTCACCACCGAGTCCGGTTGGGTTCCCGAACCGGTCCTGCTGGGGACGTTCCTGGGCGAAGAGGTCGTGCACACCAGTCGCCGGGCGGACGTGGCTGAGGTGGACGACCCGATCCGGACCGCTTTTGCCACCGTGGAGTTGCCCCGCAAGCCATCCGAAGGATTCGGGGCCGGTCGCTCCGCCAGTATGAGTATCTCAGTGGCCCGCCTTGGCGATGTTGCCTTCGTCGGCTTGGGCGGCGAAGTGTTCACCGAGATCGGCATGGCCATCAAGGCGGGCTCACCGTGTCGGCATACGTTCGTCATCACGCACTGCAACGGCGCCGCCGGCTATCTGGCCCCCGAGGACCTCCACGTCGAAGGCGGGTACGAGGTGCGCAGCAGCGCCTTCGCGCCGCAGGCGGCCGAAATCGTCGTCCGCCGGTCGTTGCACATGCTGCACAATCTCTATCCAGCCGCCAAACCGTAGGGGTAACCCCCTGTGGTTACCCTTACCCAGTGATTGGGCAGGCACAGGGGCTATCCCCGCAGCGTCATACGAGCGCGTCGAGGTTACGCGCGACCTTGTGGACGGCTTCGATGATGTCGTCCATGTCCTTGCGTTTGGCGAGGAAGGGGATCTTGCTGTCCATCCAGAGCATTTCCCGGCGGGGCGAGGAGCCTTCATCCATCACGGGCAGACGCAGCGACTGGCGGTATTTCTCCAGACGGGCTTTGGAAAAGGCGGCTTGGAACGCGCGGGAGTTCAGATGGGCCTCGAGCATCTTTTCCTGGTGACAGCCGCCGCCGTAGCGCCGCTCATCTCCTTCCAGCGGAATGCCCTCGGCCCGCACGGCCCGGGCGAATTGGGCGGCCGGGACACCGCGGAACTGCTCGCGGTCGTAGTCCATCTCGAAGCGGATGTAGGTGATGCGCGTCTTCTTCGTATAGCGTTTGCGGGGCGTCAAGCCCGGGAGCTTGGCCAGTTCCTTTTCGATGTAGCGGCCGTTCTTCTGGCGCGTCGGGTCCTGTTTCTTGAAGCGTTTGAATTGCTCGGTCAGGACCGCGGCCTGGAACTCGGTCATGCGGTGGTTCGAGCCCGGGAAGGGGTAGCCGCGCTGCCGGCCCTGCGGGTCGCGTCCGTTGTTGATGAACGCCGCACAGCGCCGCATGAATTCCTCGTCATGGCCCAGGATCGCGCCGCCTTCACCGCAGACGAGCGACTTCCATTCCTGGAAACTGATACACCCGGTCGTGCCGAACGTGCCGATCTTCTGCCCATCGACCTCGGAGAAGACTGACTGGCAGGCATCCTCGACAACCGGAATGTTGTGCCGTTTGGAGATCGCCATGATCTTCTCGATATCGGCCGGCAGGCCGGCCAGATGGACCGGCAGGATGGCGCGGGTGTGCTCGGTGATGGCTTTTTCAATCAGATCCGCGTCGATCGAACCGGTGTCCGGGTCCACATCGACGAAGACCGGCAGGGCGTGGAGGTTCGTAATCGTATTGATGGTGGCGATGAACGTGTGCGGCGTCGTGATGACCTCGTCGCCCGGCCCGACGTCCAGCACGGCCAGCGAGGCCCGCAGAGCCGTGGTGCCCCCGTTGGTCAGCACGCAGTGGGGCACGCCCATCTCCCTGGCAAAGGTCTTCTCGAAGTCATAGACGGCGTTGCCCCGCAAGCAGCACCAGTTGCGGCTCTTCAGCGCCTTGACCAACGCCTTCTCCTCGTGCTTGTCGATGATGGGCCAGGTCTCGGAGAACGGCTTGGCACGGACGGGGGTGCCGCCATGCAGCGCGAGCGTTCGCGCCTTGCCCGAGGTCGCGGCATACAAGGATTTCACGCCGGCCGAGAGAAAGCCGGCGGCCGCCAGGCCGGTGGATGTGCTCTTGACGAAAGAACGGCGGGTCAGCGAGCGTCTCATGATCGGATGCCTCCAATGGGACAACGGTCATTGATAATGGATGATTGATTATTGATGACGAATGCCCGTAAGTCTAGACCTTTAGTTCTCAATAATCACTCGCCAACGGCCAAATGGACCGCCTCTCGAGTTTCAAGCTTGGCGGGCGTGCTCGGGCATGTTATGATGTCCCCGTCGATTTCGGACGGGAAGATCAGGACGTTTTGGTGGAGTCAGGAGAAAGATGGGATCGAACGCCAGTACACTCGCCCGGCCCTTACGGGGCATTGTCCCGCCCATGGTCACGCCGCTACTGGAGGCCGACGCGCTCGACGTGCCCGGCCTGGAACGGCTGATCGAGCACATCCTGGCCGGCGGGGTCCACGGCTTGTTCATTTTGGGCACGACCGGTGAGGCCCCCAGTCTGAGCCATCGCCTGCGGCATGAGTTTGTCGAACGTGTCTGTACCCAGGTCAAGGGACGCGTGCCCGTGCTGGTGGGGATCACAGATACGTCGTTCGTCGAATCGCTCAACCTCGCCCAAAAAGCCGCCGAGGTCGGGGCTGACGGCCTGGTCCTGGCGGCGCCGTACTACTTTTCCGCCGGGCAGGCGGAACTGCTCGAGTATCTCCAGCACCTCGTGCCGCGCGTGTCCCTGCCGGTACTGCTCTACAACATGCCCGGTCGTCCGGAGGCGGTGTTCAAAGCCGACACGGTCAAGGCCGCGGCTGAACTGCCCGGCATCGTCGGTCTCAAGGACAGTTCCGCCAACATGATGTACTTCCGCTTGCTCCAGTCGGTGATGGAGCATCGGCCCGATTTCTCATTGCTGATGGGACCGGAGACGCTGCTGGCCGAGACGATACTGCTCGGTGGTCACGGCGGGGTTTGCGGCGGGGCGAATCTTTTGCCCAAACTGTATGTCGATCTTTACGACGCGGCGGTCGCCAAAGACCTGCCCAAGGTCGAAGCTCTGCACAAGCAGGTCGTGGAGATCAACGCGACGCTGTATCGCGTGGGCAGGTATGCCTCGAGCCTTCTCAAAGGCCTCAAGTGTGCCTTGTCCTGTCTGGATATCTGTAGCGATTTCGTGGCCGAGCCGTTTCACCGCTTCCGCGAGCCGCAGCGCGAGATCGTCCGCCGCTACGTCCACGAATTCGGCATTACCAGGGACGGAATGTTGAACCCCAAGTAAAGGAGACGCCATGGAGGGGAGCCTCAGCGCGCTCGACATTGGAATTCTCGGTCTCTACTGTCTTGTCCTCATCGGCCTGGGGCTCTATTACCGCACCAAGTGCCGCACTGCCCAGCAGTTCATGGTGGCCGACCGCACGATTCCCGCCTGGGCGGCCGGTTTGGCGGTGATGAGCGCCTATACCAGCAGCATCTCCTATATCGCCACGCCGGGCAAGGCGTACGATTCCAATTGGCACGTTTTCATTTTTTCGCTTTGCATCATTCCCGTCGCCTGGCTGGTCTGCAAGTACGCGATTCCCTACTACCGCAAGATGCAGCTCGTCTCGGTGTACGCGTTTCTGGAAGACCGGCTCGGTGCCTGGGGCCGGATCTACGCGGCCTTTCAATTCCTGCTCTTCATGGTCGGGCGCATGGCCGTGATCCTCTACCTCGTCAGTCTGCTGATCAACACGTTCGTCCCCTGGCATATCGGGATCATCATCGTGGTTATCGGTGCCGTCACGATCATCTATACCTTACTGGGTGGCATGGAAGCGGTCATCTGGACCGATGTGATGCAGTCGATTGTGATGATCGTAGGCGTGGCGTTTTGTGCGGTCAGCCTGTCGCGTGACATCTTCAGCGGCAGCGAGCCCTTGATCCAGACGGCCCTCGACGCCGACAAGTTCAGCCTCGGCAGTCGCGAGCTCTCGTTCTCTTCGCGCACGATCTGGGTGATGATCGTCTACGGCATCACGGAGAACCTGCGCAACCTGCTGGCCGATCAGAACTATGTCCAGAAGTACTCGGCCGTGCCCACCGAGCGTGACGCGAAGCGCTCGGTCTGGCTTGCCATGGCGATCTACATTCCGCTGACAGCGGTCTTTCTCTACATCGGTACGGCGTTGTTTGCCTTCTACTCCGGCCCCGCGCACCAACTCGGCGAGGCCGTGACGAAGAGTGATGAAGTCTTTCCGTACTTCATCGCCACCGAACTTCCTACGGGCCTGCGCGGCCTGATCCTGGCGGCGATTGTGGCCGCCGCCATGAGCACGGTGGACTCCGCCTTGAACTGCTCGTCGACCGTCCTGCTGCTGGACTTCGTCAAGCGGTATTTCAAGCCCGACATCAGCGAGAAGGGCAGTCTGCTGTTCCTGCGCCTGGCGACGGTCGTGTGGGGCGTGCTCGGCACCGCGTCGGCCTTGCTCATGATCCGTGCCAAGAGCGCCCTGGACATCTGGTGGCAGATCTCCGGCATCTTCGGCGGCGGGATTCTCGGCCTCTTCATCCTGGGCCTGCTGCGCATCCGCGTCACGCTGTGGCAGGGCCTCGTCACCATTGCGGTCAGTATCGGTGTCATCACCTGGGGCACCTTCGCCCGTGGTTTGCCCGAAAAGTGGCAGTGGGCCGAGTGCACGCTCGACCCGATCATCATCGGCGCCGTCGGTACGGCCGCCCTGATGATCGTCGCGCTGGCCTTTGGACTGCTGAATGGCGGTGGGAATCGCGTCAAATAGATTTGCGCACATATGCTCCCACTATGACCGAGGCAAACCCAAGATTGTCATGCTGAATGGAGTGAAGCATCTGGCTCAAGGCCGGAATTGACGGTCATTCTCAGACCTGGCCCAGATCCTTTACTCCGTTCAGGATGACAAACACACCAGAGGACTGCCATCACATCAATGCAGACCTAATCAGGGCAATGTCATGAGCAGCGCTTTCATGGCTTGCGTGGTCGCTGCCTGGTAGTGGTCCGTATCGCGGATGTGGAAGATGAAGCGCTTCGTCGAACCGGGATGGGGCGTCCATTCGTTGCCGCCGGGGCCCATGCTCGTGATCTTGATGGGGTCGAACGAGAAGATCGAGCCTTCCATTGTCTCCTTGCGCCTGGCGACTTTTCCATCGGCATCGATGACGTAGCCGGCGACGTGGAAGAAGCCGGCCGTGCACCACATGTGCCGATCCTTCGTCGCTACGTCCGCCAGCAAGGCCTCGTCCAACTCGCCTTCGAGGGAGGCCAGCCAGTTGTGGTCGGTCCGGCGGGCAAACATGTACGCGAAGTAGTTCCGTACGCGCTTGGACAGGTGCGGCAGGATTTCACTCTGACGAAAGCGGTAGTAGGTGCCATAGTCCGGGGCCTGCGACGATTCGCGGCGGTCCAGGCTCTCGAAGCAGGGCATCCAGTAGAGGGGGCAGGGCAGATCGAAGACCGCTTCGTAGGCGGGTTTGTCGAGCGTGACGTTGTATTCGAGCCGGGCGTTGGCCGGCTTCTTCGGCGCACCGCAACCCGCGTTGAGATAGACCCCGGCGCATTTCTCGGCGAAGAGCCGCGGGGCCTTCTTGCCCGCGACTGCGATGTCCCGGCTGTTGCCGATGACGTTGATGAAGACGGGGCGGTCAGATTCGCGCAGGATATCGAGCACCATGTCGATCCCCTGATGGTCGGTGCCCGAGGCATAAGGCTGGGCATCGTCGCGCGACTTCATGCGGTGCGGCGTGCCCACACCCACCGGGACGGCCAGGGCTGTGATCCGGTTCATCTGCGCCACGGCGGCAATGTCGGGATTCCACTCGGGTCGGCTGCTCGGAGGGTAGTCGATCAGGATGCCCTTGAGGTCGATATCACCGTGATAGGCCAGCGCGTAAACGCAGGCCAGATCCCAGTGATCGTCCGGATCGTTGTGCGGCCGGTGCAGGTCCGTGATGTGGATGACGGGCACCGCCGACGTGTCCGCCTGAGCGAAACTGGTGTTTGAGAACGGCAACACGATAGAAATGGTGAGCAGATTCATGATTGCCTTGAAACGTTGACGTGCGGTATTCACGGATACCTCCAGTTACCTACGATTGCTACCTGTCTGTGAAAGCGTCCCAACGGTTCGGGGTTGCAACGTGCGAAACCGACTCTGTCACCCCTGCGTAGGCAGGGGGCCAGACTGTATCGAGGCGGTCTGGATTCCCGCCTGCGCGGGAATGGCAAACGAAGCGGCCTGCCGAAGATCTTCACAACGGAAAGACTCCGCTGCCCGAGACTTCCGAAAGATACACGGCTGCTGCTCAGCAAATCAGTCCTTGCTGAATGCACGTTCGGTGCGTCATAATAGCCTCTATATCTGAGAAGGCAAGTGTCCATTGGCGTCAATTGGGTGGCAGCCTCAAGTCCACAGGACTTGGGGATGGTCTCATGCGTAAGTGCCTGCCACGGCTGGGACCAGAAGCGCGTCCACCATCCCCAAGCTGCCGCTTGAGGCTGCCACACGCGAGTTCGGATGTATTGACACACACGAACGGATGAGGAGATTGGGAGGTTTGGCCATGAACCAATGGTCCCGCAGAGATTTCGTGAAGGCTTCGGCGTTGCTGGCGACGGTTGGCCTGGGGCACAGGGTGTTGCCAGCAGGGGCTCAGGAGCGTAGCGCCAAACCCAACGTCCTGCTGATCATGACGGACCAGCATCGCAAAGACGCCATCGGCGCCTATGGCAATCCGGTCATCAAGACGCCCAATCTCGACGCCCTGGCGGCCACCGGCGTGCGTTTCGACAACTGCTGGGTTCAGCACGCCGCCTGCATGCCGTCGCGGGCGTGTATTTTCACCGGTCGCTATCCGATGGCCCATCGCGTCCGCCAGAATGGCGTACCACTGCCCGAACACGAGACGACGCTGGCCCACGTCTTCGCTCGTAATGGCTACCGCACAGGCGGGGCGGGCAAGTTTCATTTCCTGCCGCACTATCCCTATCGCAGCCCACTGCCCATGATGGAGAATCATCCCGAGCCTTATTACGGTTTCCAGGAGTTCCATCTGGGCGAGGACGGACGCAGCGGCGAGCACTGGGTCTGGCTCCAGCGCAACCACCCGGAGTATCACAAAGTCCCCGATCACAAGATTCCGCTGGAATTGCACAACAGCCATTGGTCGGCCTCGCACACCATCGATTTCATGCGCCACTGTGTGAAGCAAGATGAACCCTTCTTCGCATTCTGTTCGTTCGTCGATCCGCACCACTCATACAACCCGCCGTCACCGTATAAGGAGATGTATCGCAAGGAGGACATGCCCCAGCCCATCACGAAAGAGGGCGAGCTGGCGGACAAGCCTCCCAAGATCCAGAAGGCGATGAAACGCCGTGAAGGCGTGCGCGACGACGTCGCCCACAATCGCACCCAGTACTATGGCGAGGTGACGTTCATCGACGATTCGATCGGCCGTATCCTCAAAACACTGGACGAGCTGAAGATTCGCGACAACACGCTGATCGTCTTCATTGCCGACCATGGGGACATGCTGGGCGATCACGGGCTCTATTTCAAAGGCGTCGCCTACCCGCAGAGCGCCAGCGTCCCCTTCATCGTCAACTGGCCCGGACACGTGGGGACGGGCAAGGTGGTTGAGGGCATCGTCCAGGAGATCGATGTGTTGCCCACGATTTTCGACCTGGTGGGTCTCGAGACGCCGCCTGGTGTGCAGGGTCGTTCGCAGGCCCAACTGCTGACGACCGACGCGACCGATACGGGGTATGAATATGCCTACATCGAGCACGCCGGCTCGGACTATACGCTGCGCAGCTTGACGTGGCGTTTCACGCTCTACCCCGGGAACGATTATGGCGAGCTATATGATCTGGAGGCGGACCCACACGAATTCGTCAATCTCTGGGACAAGCCCGAACAGCAGGAGCGCAAAGCGAAACTGACCAATGAACTTCTGGCCCGCATCGTCGCCACGCGCGACCCCTTGCCGGTCAAAGAGAGACCCTATTGATTCTGTCTGACGACTCTCCGGGTGACGCCATTCAAATGGATACACACAAATGCTACAATCACCTGGGTCGATGTAAGGTTGTCATGCTGAACGAAGTGAAGCATCTGGCCTTGGACTGTGATTGATGGCCACGTTCATCGCGGCCCAGATCCTTCGCCTCCGGCTCAGGATGACAGATAGGCGTAGAACACAGTATTATCCCAATGCAGGCTGATTTGGCAAAGAGGAGGTCGTTATGCAGCGCCGGGATTTTCTGAAGACCGTCGGAGCCGGATCGGCGGCCTGGCTGGCAAGTGCTCGGCAAGGTGGCGCCACTGAGGCCACGACCCCGAGTGATAAGCCCAACGTCCTCATCATCATGACCGATCAGCATCGGGCCGACCTGATGACCTGCGCGGGCAGCGATATCGTACCGACGCCCGGGATCGACCGGATCGCCGGGCGGGGCGTCCGTTTTTCGCGGGCCTATTGCCCCTATCCCGTCTGCGTCGCGTCGCGGATGGCGCTGCTGACGGGCCTCTATGGCCACACCACGGGCGTCGACACGAATACGGATCGACTCGATTGGCGCTATCGCACGATGGCGCATCACTTCGCGGATCATGGCTATCTGACCGGTCTGATCGGCAAGATGCATTTCAACGATGCCCACAAACACGGCTTCGAGTATTACCTGTCGATCAACGACTGGCTGATGTACCTGGGCCCCAAAGTGGGGCACTATGCCGACGAGATCGCCAGCCATCCGCACTCGACGCATTTCACGCGGACCGTCGACGACAGCGGGGCGGGCTTTCCCGATATCGAGGGCCTGTGGGAGGGCCCCAGTCCCTGGGTGGGGCACGTCACGCGCAGCGATTTTTCGACCATGGCCTCGAAGCTGGACGCTGAGGACCATCTCGATATGTTCATCGCCCGCGAAGCCGTCAAGTTCCTCCAGCAGTATCGGGACCAGCGGTTCTTTCTGGTCGCCAGCTTCATGAAGCCGCACACGCCGTTCTTCCCGCCGCGCGAGTTTGCGGAGAAGTATCCGATAGACACCATGGCCCTGCGCTCGGTTGGCGAGACCACGACGTATCCGAAACATATCCAGCAGCGCATTGCCAACTATCGCAAGAAGGATCCGCGCCTGCTCCGTGCCGGGCGGGCGGGCTACCTGGGCAATCTCGCCTTTGTCGATACGTGTATCGATCGCGTTTATCGCGGGCTGGAGGAGTTGGGTTTGGCCGACAATACCATCGTGGTCTACACCTCCGATCACGGGGAGATGGACGGCGACCACGGTTTGTACCAGAAATTCTGCCTGTTCGAGCCGGCCGTGCAGGTCCCGTTGATCGTCAGTTTCCCCCAACGTTTGCCTCAGGACAAGGTGTCGGACGCACTGGTCGAGTATTTCGGGTTGTATCCCACTCTGACGGAGTTGGCCGGTTTGCCACAGCCGGTGCGCACGACGCTCATCGAGATGCCGAAGGCGCCGAGCCGACTCGACGCGCACAGCTTCGCATCTCTCGTACGGGCGCCCGATGCTGAGGGGCCAGACGCAGCGTTTTCCGAGTTTGCGCTGCGTTCGGCGATGCCGCGCTACATGATTCGCACGGACCGGTACAAACTGATCTTCAATCACGGCGCCATGGGCGAGTTGTACGACTACGAGCGTGACCCGGGCGAATACACCAACCGCATTGATGATCCGGCCTACCGGTCGATCCGCCGCGACTTGGAGGAGCAACTGCTGGCGTGGTACGATCCCGCGTCGAATCCGTATCGCGCGACGTCGTAGTCGTCAGCGCTGGCGGATTTGGACTCGCGTCGCTGCAAGGGCCCGCTCCAACTCTTCCGGTGTCAGCATGGCGATCTGCCCGCCCAGAAAGAGCACGGCCGAGCGGCCCTCGTGGACGGGCGCCGGTTCGTAGACCAGCACGTTCGAGGGCGGCATGTCCGGGCTTTGGTTCGGGACGTAGACATAGGGCGGGGCGTTCGGTTCGTCACAGCGGAACAGACGCGATGAGCCGCAGGTTTCGATCAGCCGCTCCTGCGTGGCCGGGAACTCTCCATCACTCATGGCGAACATCTGAATGCTTTGATAGATCGAGCGCATGTTCATCTGGCACTTCAAGGCCGACGCCTTGTGGCTGGTGTTCACCATTGCTGTGGTGTACTGCTCTCCGGCGGTACCGACCTGCTTGAAGATCCACCAGATCCCCATTGCCAGACCGCCAAAGAAGATGATCGCCACGAGCGCGTTGATAATCGTGCCCCCGCGCATTCGCGGCTTGGCTCTCAGTACCGCTTCGGTTTCGCAAACCATCGTATCGCCTTTCATTGCCAGGTTGTGGTTCCGTCCCATCCTAGACTCGCCCGGCCTGCTCGTCAATGACCCTAAATCAGCTCTGCTTTGGATAGATAGTGTCCCATGCCCGGCCGGACCGAGATTTTTTCGATTTCTGCTTGATGTGGAATGACGGGCGCCATATTGTTTAGTTATTACAGGTGTAATTGCAAGGGGCTGGCAGGTGCAAAGACTACCGAGAATCTCGGGTGCGGAGTGGTCGGTTATGACCGTCTTGTGGGCCGAACCGGGCCTGACGGCCGACGAGGTCGTCACGGCGTTGGAGGGTAGGGTCGCCTGGAACGCACGCACGATCCGCACACTCATCAACCGGTTGCTGCGTAAGACCGCGCTCAAATACGAGAAGGAGGGGCGCCGGTATCGCTACTTCCCTGCGGTCAGCCGGGAGCAGTGTGTTCGGCAGGAACGGCGCTCGTTTGTCCAGCGTGTCTACGGAGGCACTGTCACGCCGATGCTGGCGGCCTTCATCGAAGACGCCCGGCTTTCATCCGAGGACATCACCGAACTGAAACGCATGCTTGACGAGAAGGACCAATCATAACCATGGAGGCGTCGGCCCTATATCTGGAGCCGCTGTTCAATTGGCTGTTACGCACGACCGTACAGGCCGGCATATTGGTCTGTCTGATTCTGCTGGCGCAGAAGCTGCTGGGACGGTGGCTTGGCGTGCGGGGGCGTCACTGCCTGTGGTTTTTGTTGCTGCTTCGCCTGGCGCTGCCCTGGGCGCCGCAGAGTGGCTGGAGCGTGTACAATCTCCTGCCGATTCCCTCGTATCGTGGCCCCGAGACCGGTGCAGCTCAAGGGCGCCTTGCGACGTTGGAACAAGAGAAGGCCGCATGGGCCGTAACCGCCGGTGGCGCGACCGATGTCTCGGGCGAGGCCACGTTGGGGAGCGAAGCCGCAGGAAGCCGGCGCGGACAGGGCACCTTCGCGCTGCTGCGGCGCGGCACGGGTGTGTTGCCGGTGTTGTGGTTGGCCGGCGCTGGTTTCCTGGCCGGCTGTGTTGCGGTCAACCATATTCGATTGCTTCGCCTCGTGCGGCGCGGACGGTTGGTGACCGATCAGGGGGTGCTCGAAATCCTGGAGCAATGCCGGCGCCTGCTCGGAATACGGATGGCGGTGACGGTGACGGCGACGGATGAGGTGCCCTGTCCAGCCCTGTGTGGATACCTCTACCCCCGCGTACTGTTGCCTTGGGAGACGGTCGCCGAAAGCGACCGCAACGAATTGCGTCACGTCTTACTGCATGAACTGGCGCATCTGAAACGTCACGATATATTGATCGGGTACATTGCCGGTTTGCTGCATGTGTTGCATTGGTTCAATCCGCTCGTTGCGTTAGGCTTGCGCCGCATGCGGGCCGATCGGGAGTTGGTTTGTGACGGGATGGCCTTGTCTCAACTTGGTCCCGACGAAGTTCGGGCTTACGGCCATACCGTCGTCCGTCAAATCGAACGGTTGGTGGCGGCCGGGCGATGCCCCCTCCCGACCGGACTCTGCGGGGACCCGGCCCGAGTTAAACAGAGGATTGCCCTGATCTCGCGGGCCCGCAGCCGGACGCCTCGAGGTTCTCACCTGACCATCGTGCTCGTGGTGTGCCTGGCCGGTTTGGGGTTGACCAACGGACTGACTGCGAATGGACCGAGGCCGCAGGGCTCGGCTGCGGCCGTGTCGCCAGCGCCCCTGGACCAGCATGCGAACGTCATCCGGATCCACATCCGCAATCAGATCACGGGCCAGTATCTGGCTGCCGATGGCGATCGGGTGACGTGCGCTGCGTCCGAGCCGGGCGAGGCCGGTGTCTGGGAGGCCCGCTTCGACGACGACCTCGGCAACCCGGACCATCGTGTCTTCTTCTATTCCGTCGCCGCCGAGAAGTACTTGACCTCGGATGATCAGGGCAGGCTGGCACTCGACCGATCCGATCCCGACGAGGCCGGACGCTGGATTGTCTGGGCGCGTCCGCAAGGCGCCTGGGTGGTATCCGATATCTTCGAGGATGGCTACCTGCGGTTGGATGAGCAGGGCCGGGTCCGCGCCGAGGTCTTCGGTAGGGATGAGCGTAGCTATTGGAGCATTGACCAGATTTGGCGCATCAAGGTCTCCGACGATCCCATCTCCAGTCCGCAATGGCGCCGGGAGAAAGTTCCGGGACCTGATTAGGATCGAGACGAGATCCGATCGACGCACAACGCTTACGGTTTCGAGTTCGACGTACAGACCAGGGAGTTGAGGATGCCCGCCGGCGCGATTGTCGCCACTTGGAATCGCAGCACATGACAGCTTGAGATGCGTGAGGATGCTATGGAATGCCTGGTATTCGCGGATGGTGACGAGCGAACCGCCGAGACGCTGGCTTCTGTCCTTGGCGATGAAGGCATCCGTGTGACGCGGCCTCTGGAACTGGACGAGTGCTTAGATTTGCTCGCCAGGCATGGCTGGGGGTGTCTGGTCCTTGCCGGCGGCGAAACGCGCGCCATGTTCGACGCACTGTCGCAATGCCGACGGATCTACCCTGAGGTCCCGGTCCTGGTTCTCGTCCGGCACGGCGACATCGGGACCGCCGTGCGGGCGATGAAGGCCGGCGCGGCCGACTGTGTTGAAATGCCGGCTAAGACGGCGCGACTGCTCAGCGTCGTTACCGACTTGTGCTGCCAAACGGGGCGTGAGCCGCCCGCTTACCGGGCGCAGTTGACGCGCATGGAGCGCACCGTACTGGGACACATCCTGGAGGGCCACACCAACCGGGAAATCGCCGATGCGATCTGCCGCTCGCCCCGTACGATCGAGGTGCATCGGCGGCATATCATGAAGAAGTTGGGGGCGACCAACCTCGTTGAACTCCTCAAGCAAACCCTCTACGCCGGTGACGCCGGCCGCACCGAAGTCTGTCATCTGCACGCAGAGAGATGTTAGCCGCATCAGAATTGGTGTGACGTTTCCCCGCGATATGATGGTGCTGTTAATGATTTCTTAACTCAAGATCCCGCGGGAAAACGCCGACAGCGCCAGTAACATCCAGTTGAGTCATCCACTTCGCCCCCCAGATTCCCGGCGGGAGACGCGCGGCTATCAGTTAGCGGTGTTCCGCCGGGCTTTTCTTTTCGCCATAACGCTATCGATGGACCTGCCGAAACGCCTGTCGCAGGGGCGGGAGAAATGAACGTTGACATGAAGGGCCACCGGGATACGATAGCGTGCTGGGTCGGCCCGCGTCCGTGGTGGCAGGACCGATAAGCTAACTGGCGATGTTGAGCGCACGAGGGTGGACATCGGCGACACGGCATCGTAATTCCGGGAGGTTTGGCATGCGTAGTACGAAGGCACGACTGGCGGTGGTATTGTTGGTTCTCGTGGGTTGGGCGATTCAGGCCGGAGGGCAGGATGGGGCACTGAAGCCCGAGCAGATCGAGAAGATTCGCCGCGAGTTCAAACTGGACGGGCGTCTGCGGGCCGCGCGCAATGCGCTGACCAATACCAGCATCCGGGACATCGCCAAGAATCGTGACGTCCTGATCGATCACAGCGATAAGTTCAGCCATAAGATCAAGACCAGGGGCATTAGCAACCAGAAGAGTAGTGGGCGCTGCTGGATGTTTGCGGGCTTCAACACGATCAAACCGGTCCTGATGAACAACCTCGACCTGGGTAACTTTGAGTTCTCTCAGATCTACCTGCAGTTCTGGGACAAGATGGAGAAGGCCAATTCGTTTCTCGAGTACATGATCGAATACCGCGACCGCGATCTCCAGGATCGCGAGGTGGTCTTCTTGCTCCAGTCGCCCGCGCCGGATGGTGGGTACTGGGAGAATTTCGCCGACCTCGTGACCAAGTACGGCGTGATCCCGAAGGAGGCGATGGCGGAAAGCGCCAGCTCCGAGAGCACGGGCATGATGAACAAGGCGTTGGCCCGCCTGCTGCGCAAGAACGCGGTGGAGTTGCGTGAGATCTATCAGAACACCGGTTCGGTACGGAAGATGCGTGAGGCCAAGGAGCGGATGTTGGCCGAGGTGTATCAGGTGCTGGTGCTGAACCTGGGCGAGCCCCCGGAGGAGTTCACGTGGCGCCACAAGGGCAAGGATGAGAGCGACGACGACGCGGAGGTCAGCGCGGATGACGACGCAGACGAGGAAGACGCTGACGATGAGGAGGACGACGACGGCTATGACGTCGAGCAGGACTGGAGCGTCGCGCGTCGGTATACGCCCAAGTCGTTCTACGACAAATGCGTGGGCCTGGACTTGCGCGAATACGTCAAGATCTCCGACGATCCGATTCGTCCTAAGGGCAAACACTACGAGATCCGCATGACGAAGAACCTCTTCGACGGCCGGAACTCCAACTATGCAAACGTCGACATTGAGACGGTTCGCGCCCTCGTGGTCACCGTGCTGCTGGACAACAAGGCGGTATACTTCGCGGCCGACGTGTCGCCCGATCAGGACAGCTCGTCCGGCATCATGGCACGCGATCTATACGACTACGAATCGGTTTACGCGCTCGATCTGGGTCTGAACAAGACCGAACGTCTACTGCTGCGGGACAGCACGATCAACCACGGCATGGCCTTTATCGGCGTCGATCTCGCCGACGGCGAGCCGGTCAAATGGCTGGTGGAGAACAGTTGGGGCAGCAGCCGGGGCAAGGGGGGGCTCTGGACGATGTACGACGACTGGTTCCGCGACAACGTGTTCCACATCATCGTGCATCGCGATTATGTGCCCGACGAAATCTTGGAGATTCTCGAACAGCCGACGGAGAAGCTGTCCGTCTGGGACCCGATGTGGTAGCGTGACAGGCCCTAGCGTTGGTCGATCTCAAGGTTGTGTGCCGTTAAGGTATTCTTCCAGATTGGTGTAGCCGTCCTGGTCCGCGTCGGCGTTGCGATCCTCGGGATTCGCACTGCTGAGACCGTGCCTACGCTCCCACTGGTCGGGCATGCCGTCGCGATCCGCGTCCTTGGGAGGTCGGGCTGACGCCAAAGGCGGCCAGCCGCGCACGTCGTCTTCGTCGTCAATGATGTGGCCTGTGCCTTCGCGCACGCTTCTGACGACGCGCGTATCGACACTGTCACGGGCCGGCAACGTCGCGCCCACCTCGGCCAATACCCGTTCGTAAGCCGTCATGGCATCATCGGTGAATACGGGAGCCACGGGGATGGGGGCCGGTAGCCGGTAGCGGGCCAGGTCCTCGTCGGAGAAACCGTGAAACACCACCAGCGACCAGGGATCGTCCGGGAGGTGTCCATTCATGGCATTGTCGGCGAAATAGGCCTGGGCGGTGGGCGTGCGTTCGGAGAAGGCGAGCGTACCGCTGGAGTCGGGACCCGACTGGTAGTAGTTGCCCACGAAATTCATCCGCGTGATGCTGTCGACGCCGTTGGAGCCATCGGAGTTGTAGCCGGCCGCGTCACCGGCCCAGTTGTAGATGACATTGTTGCGAAAATCGAGGATGAGACCGTCGGGGTCGAGCGTTTGGCTGTTGTAGTTGCCCGGGCGGGGCAGGCGGGCGTGGTGATGGGCGTAGAGATTGTGGTGGAAGGTGTAGCCGTTGCCCCAGCCGCCGCGAATGAGTGAGCCGTAGCCATGGTCGCCTTTCTGATGGGATGAAGCGTTAAGACTTTCGGAGATGATGCACCATTGAACGGTGAGATGGCCAAGTTGTCCCGAGGTAGAGGCCGACAGTGTCTCATCCACACCCCAACTGGCGGAGCAGTGATCGACGATGATGTTCTGGCCGGTATTGATGGAGATCGCGTCCGGCTGCGATCCGGTGTTGTCCCCGGGCCGGCAGCGCAGATGGCGGACGATGACGTGGTCGGCGGCGATCGCCAGACCGCGATCTTTCAAACAAATGCCGTCACCCGGTGCGGTCTGGCCCGCAATGGTGATGTACGGCTTGCGGATCGAGAGCGTCGACTCCAGCGCGATCGTGCCGGAGACCCGAAAGATCACGGTCCGCGGCCCTTCGGTCTCCACAGCGGCGCGGAGGCTGCCCGGCCCGGCGTCATTCAGGTTGGTGACGAACAGGACCTCGCCGCCGCGGCCGCCCATGGCCTCGGCGCCGAAACCCTCGGCGCCGGGAAAGGCAGGTGTACCGAATGCCGGAGCAGAGGCCAACAGAAGTGCCGACAGGATTAGCAAGGCCAGGGATGCTGGTTGTATTGCTTGTCTCATCACGTACCTTCAATGCTGGAATGACGGCGTATCAGTTGCCCTGTAGGGACATCGTCTGCTCGAACGCGCCTTTGAGCCGCTCCGTTTTGGTGAAGACGTTGATGGTCATGTCGAGTCTTACCGTGCCCGGCTCGGCGCCGTACAGACGCGCGTCGATTGACCCCAGTTGCGTATCGAACATGCTTTGGGTCTTGTAGCTGGCGGAAACGCTGAGCATGCCTTCGTGGGCCGTGACCGTGCCTCGCATCACCAGAGGCGTTCCCTGAGTTTGTGGATTCACGCCGCCGGCGGCGAAGAGCAATGTCCCGTCGGGTCCGATCGACCAGCGGGCATTCTCGAACACGGCGCGCAATCGTGCCTGGGCCTGGGATCCGGATTGTTCTTCAAACTGCGGCCCCATCAGGCCGCCGCCAGTGCCCTTACGCTGCCAGGAGACGCTGGCGATGCGCGTGATTCTGCCGGCTGTTCGCGTGCCCGCCAGATCGGCCAGACGGATCTGGGCGGTGGGGGTCGCCTGGGCGGCCGGGCCGGCGTCACGCAGAATAGCGACGCCCATCGGACGCAGACGCTGGCCGAACGGCCAGCGGGCCTGCCGCGACCCGTCGAGTTTGAGCAGGAACAGGCCGCCGGCGCCGGGGATGCCCTCGACGTACATTTTCGGATCGGCCACGAGGTACGTGTCATCGGACCACTGGGCGACGGCGCGAGGATGTCGCATCGGTCCCGATTTCTGGTCAGGTGTCTTGAATGTCAGATCCTCGAATTGGCCGTTGGGATGCAGGACCAAAAGGCCGCCATGAATATCCGAGGTCGTCTTGCGCTGCTGAGGGTGGTCTGTCTTATACCTCGATCCGGTGTAGACTTCCTCCTTACGATGCCGAATGCTGCCTTCATCGACAAGCACAACACGACCGGAGGCATCCACGAGAATCTGGCTGGCGACGCGCCAGAGGGTGTCGTATTCGGCGCTGCCTGGCTTACGGTTCACCAGGACGGTCTGTGGCGGGCCTGCCGGCGTATTCGGTGGAACCAAGTACAGTCCGCCCTGGTTCTTCCAAACGCGGATGGGCGTCTGGTGCCCCAGGGTGTCTCCCACGCCGGTTTGGGGATCCGGGTCTCCGCTCAGTATGTCGCCGCCGGTGACGGTGTCGAGGAAGTTGGTAGCCACCAGCAGCCCGGCGGGCGCATCGGCAACGGCGGAGATTTTGTAGAGCGGCCGATTCTTGCCGTCGAGGAGACAACGGAGTTGAGCGTTGGCTCCCAGTTGCCAGAGCCCCGTGACCGTGTCGGCCATCAGGAGCTGCCCATTGCGATCCACCGCCAAATTCGTCACATTGGAGAAAGGTCCGCCCTGACTCTTACTCTGTGCCTGGAAGACGACCTGGGCGGTGCCGTCGGCTGCCACGCGCCAGATCTTGTTCATCTCATTGGCCATCCTGGGCTCATCGAAGACGTAGAAGCACTTCTGCCTTTCGTCGGCGATGATGGCCTGAGGGCTGTAGAACTGCGCGTTGCCAAAGGGCACCGGTTGTTGGCCCACCAGGCGGTAGAGATGGGGTTGGTATTGGCCGATGAGCAGGATTACGTCGCGCTCGCCCGTCGGGGGCCTGATATCTGCATGAGCCGTGACTATCCCGGCCGAACACGCCCATAAAAGCAATACGACGATCCGCAGACCGGCTCGCTTTTCCATCACACTGTCCCTCGCCATTTGACCATACCGAGCTTAGAGTTCTCAGGAACGCTCAACGCACAGGATCGATCTTAACGCCGCACTGCGGTTGATTCCAGGGTTTTCTGCTCCGCGGCGGCGGGCGGGGAGGAGCCAGCGCCGATGACGGCGGATCTCAAAATAAACTCAGGGCCGGGTGAGGGGAAAGGGCGTTGCCCGGCCCTGAGGGGACCATACCGGCAATGTCTCTAACGCGTTTTCCGGCTCAGAGCTTGATCGTGACCACCGCGGCCGAGAGGGCCGGCAGGGTCAATCGCATCGCACCCTGGTCGAAACGAATCTGGCCCGGTTCGGCGCGGACGGTGCGGGGGCGCTGGAGCGTATTGCGTGCTTCCAGCGCACCAGGGGCCACCAACTGCATCCGGGCGGTTTTGGCCGTGAATTCCTCGGTCAGATTCAGCGTGACGTTGGCGGGCGACGGACCCGGGTTCACACACTTGACGTACACCGTCTTGCCATCTTCGGATTTGGTGGCGACCGTGTTGAGCGCCTCTGTCTCTCCGGTCATCTCGATGCGGTTGGGGGCGTAATGATTGCGCCACAACTGCATCACGACATAGTTCGGTGCGCCAAACCAGGAGGATTGATCGAAGTTGATAAAGGCATTGTCCCAGGCAGTCCCGGAAACGTGGCGCAGGAATAGGGCGGGGCCACCAATCTCGAAGACGTCGCCGCAGCGTTCGAAGCCGTTGAGCAAGCCGCCCGCATAGAGACCGGTGCGCCAGTCGGTGCTCTGCGCGTTCCACTCGGAGCAGTAGATCTTCAGCTTGGGATTGCTCGACTGGGCGATGATCTCTCCCGTCTGACGGAAGAAGCGTTCGTAGCGGTACGGCCCTTGCGCGAAGCGATCGGGGCTCTCGTAGTGGTGAATGCTGATGTAATCGATCAGGTCGGCACAGGCCTCGATCACGCGCCGGTTCCAGTTGAGGTCGAAGCTGCCACTGCCGCAGGCCGCCAGCTTGATCGATGGGTCGGCTTTGCGCAACGCGGGTGCAAAGCGCTTCACCGCGGCGATGTAGTTGTCCACGCCCATGCCCCAGGTCTCGTTGTCAATCTCCCAGTACTTGACGTTGTAGGGCTCGGGATGGCCGTTGGCGGCGCGGACCTTGCCCCACTTGGAATCGGCAGGCCCGTTGCAGTACTCGATCCAGTCCAGCGCGTCCTGCATGAAGTCATAGGTGTCCGCATCGGCGTTCCACTGCGGCGTCCCGATATTGACCACGATCAGCGGCTCGGCCCCGACCTTGCGACACAACGCGATGAACTCGTCGGTGCCCAGGCTGTTGATATCCAGGTCGTCCCACATCTCACGCAGCGTGACGCCGCGCTGATGTTGCGGGCCGATGCCATCCTTCCAGCGGTAGGGCGATGCGAAGCAGCCGCCGGGCCAGCGGATGATCGGAGGTTTGAGCTGAGCGACCGCACGCACCAAATCGGGTCGGAAGCCGCCCTGGGCCTTCCAGGAGCGCGGCATCATGCTGATCTGGTCGAGGCCGACATCGGCCTTGCCCTGAACCACCACCTGCAAGGCGGCGTTGGCGTCGGAAATGTCAGACCGCAGCTTGAACGTCATTTCGCTCCAGTCGCGCGACGGCGCCGACAGTTTCTGCTCGACCAGGGGCCGGCTGCCACTGATCAGACGCACGCTCAGGCCCTCCGGCGCCGAGCCCCGGGCCCAGAGCGATCCGACGTAGGTTTCGCCCGCCCGGATGCGCACCGCGTCCTGCTCCAGACCGCTGGTGCCTTCGCTGTTTTGCAGGCGCACGGAGAAGTTGCTGTTGAGCGGATCGTCGTCTTCGATGCCGGCGGTGGCCGAACCGAACAGCCGCCAGTGCCGGGCGGCGAACGTGGGTTTGCCCGCCGGCGGGAGGCCTTCGAACAGGACCTTACCGTCGAGGTCCGTGACTTTGAGCTTACGGAACTTCGCCTGCGTGGCCCAGGTGCCGATACCGACGCGGCCCTGGAGGTTCGGATTGCGCGCGTCGGTGTAGTCGAGAACCTGCTCGCCGTCCAGCCAGATCTGAATACGGTTGCCCTCACAGCGGACGCGGATAGGGTACCACTTGCCCGTCTCGATCCGGCCCCGCTCGGCCGGGCCGACGGCCCCGCGTCCCCGCCCCGGGCGGGCCTTCTCGAGTTGGTGACGCACGTTGCCCCAGCCACCGATGTTGTACCAGTAATGGGCCGTGGGGCTCGTCTGGCGGAAGAGGATCAGGAATCCTTCGCTACCGCCGGTCTTCTGTGCTTCGAGGGTGAATTCGTAGTCTTTCCACGAGGGGGTGCCGAACATCAAACGCTGGTCGGTGCCCATGCCGGACTGGATCACTTCTTCGCCTTCAACGATCCAGCGCCCGCTCGAATTCTCCTCGAAGCTGCGGTTCCAAACGAGCTCGCCCCATAGCCCACCGTTGGCCGAATGATAGATGTGCTCGAAGAAATGGCCGTAGACCTTTTCGTCGATTTGATTCAGGACGCGGGCCGGGTCGATCGTGTAGGCGACTTCAACCGGTACCTTCTCCTGTCCGCGTGCGAGTGCGGCCAGGGACAATCCCAGTACCAAGCTGGTAAGAACTCGTATCGTCGGCCTTCGGTGTGTCACTGATTCCATGAATCTCACCTTTCCCAGGGGCTCCTGAAGTACGGTTTCGTATAGTTTCTGTAAGGACGCGGTCTATGCCCGCGTTTGTTTGCCTTCGGTTAGATTAGCGGGCCGGCAGGGGCGGCACAATGCCATTATGCGTTTTTAATTAACCTGATTGCGAACGTGCTGGGCCGGCTGTCTTGTAACTTGCCCCTGCGCGGGTGTTTCTCCGCTGGCAGGCGAGAGCTGGAACTGTTACCATACGCCCCAACTGTACGACCCAAATCGTGGTACGGAAGAAGGAGCCAATATGAATCGGGTGACTGCATTGTTGATGATTGTGACTGTTTTGACGATTCCCGGCCTGGCGGCCGAAGAGAGGGCCGAGGTGAAAGATCCCAACTGCCTCATCAAGACGAATAAGGGCGATATCGTGGTACGGCTGTTCGCGCAGGAGGCGCCCAAGACCGTGGCGAACTTCATCGGCCTGGCGGAGGGGACCCAGGAATTCACCGACCCGACCACTCAGGACAAGGTCAAACGACACTACTACGACGGCCTGATCTTCCACCGGGTCATCAAGAATTTCATGATCCAGGGCGGTTGTCCACTGGGCCAGGGCAACAGTGGTCCGGGCTATCAGTTCGAGGACGAAATCAACGCCGATGCGCTGGGCCTAAGTACCCTCAAGGCGCTCACCGACCAGGGTCGCCCGCACCCGTGGTTGATGATCCAGTCGCAGGAGGACTTCAACAACACGGTGCTGCGCCCGCTCTATCGGGCGCTGGGCATCACCTCCAACGAGCAGCTTCAGGCCCGCCAGCAGGAACTCGAGCAGCGCGTGCGCGACCTGACGCTGAAGGACATCTACACGAATCTGGGCTACCAGTACAACACCACGTTCCGCTCGCATCCGCCCAAACGCGGTTCGCTGGCGATGGCCAATGCCGGCCCCAACACCAACGGCTCTCAGTTCTTCATCAATCTGAAGGATACGCCGTGGCTGACCGGCAAGCACACCGTCTTTGGCGAGGTCGTCAAGGGCATGGACGTGGTCGACGCCATTGGCGAAGTTCCCGTCGGGGCCGGCGCCAAGCCCAAAGAGCCAGTGCGCATCATTTCTATTCGCGTGATCAAGCCGGAGAAATAAAGAGCTTGACCTCTCAACCGTGTTGCTTGGATTCGACTCTGTCGCGCGCCGCTAGATCAGCGGTGTCTTGCCCGGTATGGCCACCGGGCGGACGGGGATGTCACCTAGTTCGTACCCAGGCGGGGACAGGTCCAGCTTCGAGCTCTTGATGGCCCAATCCCATTTCATGGCGCGGCCCGTGTAGGCGCTCATGCGGCCCATGATCGCCGTCATGGTGCTCTCGGCGACCTGCTTGCCTTCGTTCAGCGGGCGGCCGTCACGAATGCTCTTGATCAGGTCGGCGTGTTCCTGCTCGTAGGGGTTCGCCTCGGGACCCGTATAGCTGTAGGCGTTCGGTCCTTCGATCACACCGGCGACCGCCGCACCCTTGGTGCCCACCACGCGCTCGGCGATCCGTTCCGAGCAGCCGATGATCTGCCTGGCCATACTCAGGATGCGGGCCCCGTTGGGATACTCGAACTCGACCGCGAAGTGGTCGAAGATATTGCCGAACTCGGGTTCGGTTCGCACCTGCCGGCCACCCATGCCCAGCGCCATCACGGGATGCGTGCCCATCGCCCAGTTGATCACATCGATGTTGTGCACGTGCTGCTCGACGATGTGGTCGCCTGAGAGCCAGGTGTAGTAGTACCAGTTGCGGCACTGGGTCTCCATGGCCGACCATTGGGGTTTAGGCTCGCGCCAGAAGCCCCATTGCCTGACCCAACCCTGGTTCCAATAGCACTGGCCCGCGACGAGATCGCCGATCGCGCCGTCGCGGACGCGCTTGATCACTTCGACGTAGCGCGGCTCGTGCCGTCTCTGCGTGCCGGCTACGATGGCCAGACCCTTCTCCTGGGCCAGCGCCGAACTGGCGAGCACCGAACGAATGCCGACCGGGTCGACCGCCACCGGCTTTTCCATGAACACGTGCTTGCCCGCCTCGATGGCGGCCTTGAGATGGACGGGACGGAAATGTGGGGGCGTTGCGAGAATGACCAGGTCGACGTCGCTGGCGATAACTCTCTGGTACGCGTCGAAGCCCGTGAAGCACGTTTTCGGCGTGACTTTGACCTGGCCGGCGTGCTGCCAGGGCGCGGTCGAGCTCCAGTCCTTTTCGCCATTGGTCTTGATGATCTCAAGGCATTTGTCGAGGTGGTCGCCGAACAGATCGCCCAGCGCGACGACCTCGACGTTGGGTGACGAATCGACGCAGTTGCGGATGGCTCCCGTGCCCCGGCTGCCGCAGCCGATCAAGCCGACGCGAATCGTATCGGAACCGGCCGCGAACGCGCGGCTGAATCCCAAGCCCGTCGCTGCCAGTGAAACGGCCGCCGTGCCCCGCATGAAGTCCCTTCGTGACATTACCTGGTGTTGTCTCATCGTTGACCCCTCGAAACGCATGGTTAGCAGAAGTGCTCTCCAGACCGCCGGCTCGTCTCTGCACGCGCCGGTCCCGATAGGAGTATTTTGCCCCGGGCTATCCGCAAACGCAAGGAAGAATCCGGCCTAGAACTCGGCGCTGGGGACCGCGCGGACGGCCGGATCGACGTTGAAGTAATCCTGGGGCTGGAACCCGAAGGAACTCGCAATCAGGTTGCTCGGGAAGGTCTCGCACTTGTTGCGGTAGTCGCGCACGTTGCCGTTGAAGAAGCGACGGGCCGCCTGGATGCGGTCTTCGGTGTTGGTCAGCTCCTTCTGGAGTTCGAGGAAGTGCTGGTCAGCCTTCAGTTGCGGGTAGTTTTCCACCACGAGCATCATTTTCTGTAGCGCCGCGACCAGTTGGTTCTCGTCGACCGCCTGTTGGCCCGGATTGCCCTGGTTGCCCATGCACTGGGCGCGCAATTGGGTGATGCGCTCGAAGATCTCCTTCTCGTGGGCGGCGTACCCCTTGACCGTCGCGACGAGGTTGGGAATCAACTCATAGCGGCGCTTCAGCTCTGTATCGATGTTGGCCCAGGCGTCGCGGATGTGGTTCCGCAGGGCGACCAGCGTATTGTACGTCAGGACCACATACACGATGGGCAGCAAGACGACGGCAGCAATAGCAACGAAGGGCAACCACATAATCAACTCCGTGCAAACAGGTAGTCGGGCATCAGGGACCGGATCTGGACCAGTCTTTGCAGGTTGGGCTCGATCTGCTCCGGGCGCAGCCGGCGACGAAACGAGATGGCCAGCGAGTCGAGCTCCATCTCGATCGTCAGGTCGGGATGGACGAGGAGGAACTCGATCATCTGCGCGTTGCACACATCGTAGGCGAATTTCTTATCGCGGCTGCGCACGCAGAACTTGCGGCTGAACTCGTGCGACTCGAAGTCGATATCGTCGTAGCCCACGGCCTGGGCGACCTTCGAGAAGAACCCCTCGGGCGCGATGGTCAGCTCGGGCGCCGACATGGGCAGGCGCAGGATGAAGAACGACAGATAGTGGTGGTGCGTATCCTTGCCCGAACCAGTCTTGTAGTGGTAATCGAAGAGGACCACGTCGTGTCCCTGGTAGTTACCCGAGAGAATATTGAACGCGTAGCGGTCCCGGCCGGCTCGCATGCGGTCGATGAACTCATAGCGTCGCGCCAGATCGCGATGCTTGCCAGGATCGAAGCGCAGTTGCAGCCGGGCCGCCAGCGCCATCATGGCCTGGCGGCGTTTTTGGGCCGCGAGATGACCCAGAACCGCCACCACAATGAAGACGGCTATGAAACCGACGATCATAAAAGGTTGCATCTGCCGTACCTCCCGCTTCTTGCCGCTGTGTCACTTGCTGACATCCACGCCACCGTGACAGCACGGCCGCTCGACTTCAGCCGCAGACTAACATATTTGGCCTGGGCTCGAAAGGTTATTTGGTTGATGGGGATACGAGGTCAGCGTTAGACTTGTCGCCATCGGTCAGGAAGACATCCGAGCGACAGATAAGGAGCTTGAAGATGCCCAAAACGCAGATTGTCGCGACCATCGGTCCGGCCAGCAGCAACTATACGGTCCTGCGCAAGATGTTCGCTGCCGGACTGGACGTGGTCCGGCTGAATTTCTCCCATGGCACGCACGCCCAGCACGCCGAGGTCATGGCGCTGGTCCGCCAACTGAACCAGAAGTATCGAAGGCGCATCCGCATCATGCAGGATCTGGAAGGATTTCGCATCCGCGTCGGGCGCTTCCAGGGCGCCAAGACGCGCGAGTTGAAGCCGCAGGCGACGCTTTGGCTGACCAACGACGAGGCCGCTGCTGGTCCCAAGACCATTCCGTTCGACTATACGGGCGACCTGACCCGTATCAAGGCAGACCAGTTGATTTTCATTGACGATGGCAACCTGATTCTCCGCGTCAAAGAAAGCTCGGCCAGCAGTCTGAAAGTGGTCGTGGTCGAAGGGGGCATTCTGAAGGAGCGCAAGGGCATCAACATGCCCGGCGCCAATCTCCAGTTCGACGCCATGACGGATAAGGACAAGAAAGATTTGCAGTTCGGTATCGAGCACGAGGTGGATTACGTGGCGCTGTCGTTCGTGCGGGATGCCAGGGACGTGTGCGAGGTGGCCGAGATGGTCAAGCCGCACCTGCCGAAATGCGGCATCGTGCCCAAGATCGAGAACCGCCAGGCCATCGACAACATCGACGCCATCATCAAGGCCGCCGACGGGATCATGATTGCGCGGGGTGACATGGGGGTGGCGATCCCTATCTATGAAGTGCCGATTGTGCAGAAGCACATCATCCGCAAGTGCAACGCCGCGGGCAAGTTCGTCATCACCGCCACGCAGATGCTCGAACACATGACCGCCCACAGCCGGCCCACCCGAGCCGAGGTTACCGACGTGGCCAATGCGATCCTGGACGGGACCGATTACGTCATGCTCTCAGGCGAAACCGCGGCGGGGAAGTACCCCTGCGAATCGGTGGCCATGATGAACGACATCATCAAGTTCACCGAACAGTCCCGCGCCGGCTTGCAGTGACACGTCGCGGGACGCTAACGCTCGGATTGCATCAAAGCGACGTAGGCTGTCTCACTCAATTGCGACGTCCAGGCGTCAGCGGGGGCCAGATCGTCGAGGTCCGTTTCGCGCATCGTGTTGTCGCCGAAGCGGATGTCGGGGCTGCTGCTCCAGCGGGTCCAGGTTCCCTTCTCATCGCGTGATGGTCTGGCTGTCTGCGCCACGGTGGTGGTGATGACCACGAGTGTCACGACGGTGAGCGCGACGATCGAGGTCAAAGCGACTAAAGACGGCACGAGACCTCGGACGGGCCGCAGGGTGCCCTCGGCGATCAATCCAATACCCTGGGCAATCTCAACGAAACCTCGCCCGATGTGCCTCAGTGCCGTCCGGAAGATGTTCACCTCGTGATGAGATGTGAAGTGTGCTGTGGCCGCCGTCCGTGCGCGCTGGTCCATGGTCGTACCCCCCAATGTCCCTCTAAATAAAGCATGCGCATTTTTTCGGCCCCGTGGCGGAAATTAGGGCCGAAAAACACAGTTTTTTTGCGGTGGGATTACCGGACCTACGATGAGCAGGCAGGGTAGAGGGCTGATGCAACGGCTTTCGTCGGCGGCCTGAGGCGGCCGATGGCGGCAGATCGTTGGGTGGCAGCGTCAAGCGGAGCTTGGCGATGGTTTCTCATGAATTCGCAAGGACCATCGCCAAGGCCTGTGGCCTTGACGCTGCCACCCATCCGATGAGTTCTTGTCAAATCGTGCGTCGCAGGAATCTAGACTTTCGAAACGACGTCGAGCCAGGTTTGGGCCATCAGTTGCGCTCCGGCCATCGTCGGATGGACGCCGTCAGCCGCCCAGTAGGCCGGCGGGGTGTCCTTGGTGGCCTCGTCGAACATGGCCTGGAACGGGACGAACACGGCGTCGAAGGCGCTGGCCACTTTGCGGGCGGAGGCCCGATAGCCGTCGAAATCGGGGAACCACTTGTCGTTGACCGCGCCGCAGCGCAGCACGAAAGGTTCGCACACGACCAGCTTCACGCCGGGCAGTTCGCGCCGCGTGCGTTCGAGCAGGGCCCGGTAGTCCCGCTCGTAGATTTCGATCGTGCCATCGTAGCGACCGTCGAGCTTGTGCCAGATGTCGTTGACGCCGATCAGAATGCTGACGACATTGGGCTTCAGGGCCAGGCAGTCCTTGTCCCAGCGGTCCGCCAGTTGGAAGACCTTATGGCCACTGATGCCGCGATTGTAGATTTTCAGCTCGGGGTCGCGCTGCATGGCCAGCAGCCCGGCCGCGATGAGAAAGGCGTAGCCACTACCCAAAGCGCCGCGGTCGTTGGCCTTGTCCTCGTTCCGGCGGTTGCGTCCGGCGTCGGTGATCGAATCGCCCTGGAGCAGAACGACGTCGCCTGGGCCGATGAAATCCAATTGGGCCGAGCCGGAGAGACGCTTCATGGTGCTGGAACATCCGGCGGTGCCCAGCACCGTCGAAGCGGTTAGCGCCGCGGCCGTTGTCGCGGCGGTCTTGCCGAGGAAGTCACGTCGGGTGGTGGTGCTGTGGTTCGTCATGTCCGTTCTCCTTTTGTGTTTCAAACTGCGCGAGGGGCCGCTTCCTACCCGGCCCGGCGGTCGTAGGCGCGGTAGAGCAAATCGAGCTCGGCGACGTTTGCGTCGTAGTCGCGCTGAAGCTCGGCCAGTTGAGTGGGATCTTTATAGATCGCTTCATCCCCAAAGCGTTCCTTCATCCCTTCGATCTCTTCTTCGAGCGTCATGATCATCTCTTCGATCTGCTCGACGGAGTATTTGTTGAAGCGCTTCAGTTCCTCGGGCGTCGTCGTCCGGGGTTTGTTTCTGTCGCCAGTGCCGCCGTGGCGCTTGCGTGAACCGCTTGCCTGTGCCTGTTGCTTTTCCTTCTCGGCTTCGGTGCGTTTCCGCACGAGCGACGCATAGACGGTGTAGGCGGGCTTGCCTCCGACGAATTCGGTCCGGCCCAGGCAGCGGCGGCCCAGCTCATCTGTCCCGACCACGAGCAGCTTGTCGACGATGCGGTCGAGGAAGTAGCGGTCGTGACTGACGGCGACGATCGTCCCGGTATAGTCGTGCAGGGCCGTCTCGAGCATTTCGCGACTGGCGATATCCAGGTGGTTCGTCGGTTCGTCCATCACCAGCACGTCGGGTTCGCTCAGCACCAGCCGGCAGAGCATCAGGCGGTTGCGCTGGCCCCCGCTAAGGTCGCCGCACTGCTTGAAGACGTCGTCGCCCGTGAAGAGAAAGGCGCCCAGGCGATTGCGCACCTGCTCGGCCGAGAGGTCGGGCCGGACCCGACGCGCCTCCTCCAGTACGGTCTTCTCGGAATCGAGCACGTCGCCATGTTGATCCAGATAGCCCACGCGGAGACTCGCGCCCACGCGGACCGTGCCGGTCGAGGGTTCGAGCGTGCCCAGCGCCAGCTTGAGCAGGGTGCTTTTGCCCGTGCCGTTGGGGCCGGTGATGCCGAGTCGCTCGCCGTGCAGGATGTCGAAAGTCAGATTCTGGAAAAGGGTCAGATCGTCGAACGATTTGCCCAGCCCTTCGCAGCGCAGCACGAGGTCGCTGGTGCGTTCGGTCTTGCCGAACGAGAAGCTGATCGTCTGGGCGTCGGTGGGGTTGTCCAGGAAGTCGGGATTTTCTTTCAGCAGGCGATTGAGCCGCGTCTTGCGGCCCCGCGCGGTCCCGCGCATCCCTTCCTGGTCCTTGTTGCGGGCGATGAAGTCCAACGTCTTCTCGACCATCTCGGTCCGCTTGGTGTGTTCGCGCTGCTGCTGGAGTCGCACCGCTTCCTTGGTCTGCACGTAGTTCTGGTAGTTGCCGCTAAAGACCTGGGCTTTGCGGTTCTCCACCTCAATGATCTTGCACACCACTTTGTCGAGCAGATAGCGGTCGTGGCTGATGATCACCGCGGCTCCGTGGTAGTTGCTCAGGAAGCGCTCCAGCCACTCGGTGGCCTGCAGGTCCAGGTGGTTGGTCGGCTCGTCGAGCAGCAGCAGGTCGGTCTCCAGCATAAGCACCTGGGCCAGCCCCAGGCGGGAGAGTTGCCCGCCGCTGAGGGCCGAGGTCTTGACGTCGTGCAGTTCCGGGGCAAAGTCCATCGCGGCCAGCGTGGTCTTGATGCGGATCTCGAATTCGTACCCGCCGGCAATCTCGAAATCGTGGCACAGGCGGTCGTATTGCTTCATCTTGGCCGCCAGAGCCGAGCCGGTGAGTTGCTCCATCTCATGCGAGGTCTTATGAATTGACTGCTGGAGTCGGAGCAGATGGTCGACGCCGGCGTGCATTTCCTCCAGGACGGTGCGCTGTCCGCTGAAGGTTGCCTCTTGCGGCAGATATCCGATCCGCAGCCCTTTCTGCTTGGCCACGCGGCCCATCTCGGGCTCGACCTGACCGGTGATGAGCTTGAGGATGGTGCTCTTGCCCGAGCCGTTGGGCCCGACCATACCGACCTTCTCCCCGGCGTGGAGCTGGAGGCTCAATTGGTCCAGCACCACCTCCGGGCCAAAGGAGCGGTGAACGTCATGGAGCGTTACAATAGCCACGTGCGGTGCACTTTCTCAATACGGCAAAGGTCGCTAAGATCATTGCTCACAATTGCTTGCAAAACGAGCCGCCCATCATACCCGGTGCCTCAGGTGGATTCAAGCGTCTAGAGGCGATCGGCCGATCTCGGCCTAAAAGGCTTGCAATTCAGCGCCAAACATGGTTAAGTGTCAATAATCAACGGTTAGACCACGTCTTAGAGTGTGTATGGTTGATGGCAATCGGCTTATCGTGAAGGAAGGGGCACCCACACGCCCGAACCCATTTCGGATGCCGCCGGACTCAGCACGAAACATCGAGTTGGAGAGCTGAACATGACGCAAAGACAGAAGTTGACACGACGAGAACTCCTCAAGAGTTCGGCGATGGCCGCCGGAACTCTGGTATTGACAGGGCCGGCCGGGGCCCTGGTGGCAGCCCAAGGCAGTGATACGATTCGTGTCGGTGTCATTGGCTGTGGCGGACGCGGCTCGGGTGCGGCCCACAACTGTGTCCAATCCTCGCCCGGCGTGAAGATCGTGGCGCTGGCCGATGCCTTTGCCGATCGTCTCCAAAAGCTCAAGAGCGATTTCGAGGTCCCGGAAGACCGCTGTTTCGTCGGCCTCGACGCCTACAAGCAACTGCTGGCTCTGGACGATATCAACCTGGTCATTCTGGCGACGCCTCCGGGCTTCCGCCCGGTCCAGTTGAAGGCGGCCATTGCCGCGGGCAAGAATGTGTTTATGGAGAAGCCCGTGGCGGTCTGTCCGGCCGGCATCAAGATGGTGATCGCCGCTTCCGAAGAAGCCGAGCGGAAGGGCCTGGGCATCGTGGCCGGCACGCAACGCCGCCATCAGTTCGAATACGTCGAGACCATGAAGCGCGTTCTCGATGGGGCCATCGGTGAGGTCGTCTCGGCCCAGTGCTACTGGAATATGGGCGGGCTCTGGTGCCACGAGCGCCAAGCCAATGAAAGCGACGTCGAATGGCAGATTCGCAACTGGCTCTACTTCACCTGGATGTCGGGCGATCACATCTGCGAGCAACACGTGCATAACATCGACGTGGTCAACTGGGCCTTTGGCGACGTCCTGCCCGAGACCGTGCACGGGATCGGCGGTCGGCAGTATCGTACGGACCCGAAGTACGGCAATATCTTCGACCATTTCGGTATCGAATTTAGCTATCCCGGTGACGTGCGGACCATCAGCACCTGCCGGCAGATCGAAGGTACCGCCGGCAACGTCAGCGAGCGCGTCGTGGGGACCAAGGGTTGGACCAACTGTAGCGGTGTCATCGAGGGTGAGAACCGCTGGCGCTACCGAGGCCCGCGGAGCGATCCCTATGTCCAGGAGCACACCGACCTGATCAAGAGTATCCGTGACGGCGAGCCTCTGAACGAGGGCAAGCGCATCGCCGGCAGCACGCTCTGTGCGATCATGGGTCGCGAATCCGCCTATTCGCGTCAGCAGTTCAAGACCTCGTGGTTCACCAGCCGGTGCACGCTGGACCTGCTGCCGCCGGCCGATCTGAAGCTGAGCGACTCGAAGCCGGTCCCGCCGGTGGCGATTCCGGGCCAGTACGCTCTACCCGGTTTTCCGCAAAGGCAGCGGCGCGGATAGCAGGCGGATCGATGGTGGACCTGGACCACGAGATGGCTAGAAGATACCCAACGAAGGAGATTGCTGATATGGCATCGTCAGATAAAGATAAGAACAGCATGAAGAGCATCGCCACGGCCGGTGTGGCCGCGGCGGCTGCATCGCTGGGCCGCCGGGCCCACGCCCAGGGCACGGGCAAGATCAAGGTCGGGCTGCTGGGCTGCGGCGGACGGGGCAACGGCGCCATGCGTCACAGCCTCCAGGCGGACCCGGGCGTGGAGATCGTCGCCTTGGCCGATTTGTTCGAGAGCAAGGTGCGGCGCACCCGCGACCGGATCGCGAACGACGAGAAGTTCAAGGGCCGCATCAAGGTCGACGACGACCACATGTTCTGGGGCTACGACTGCCACGAGAAGCTGGCAAAGTGCGACGCCGACTTGTTGCTGATGGCGACCGCCCCGGCCTTCCGCGGGCGCCAGATGATGGCCGCGATCAAGGCGGGCAAGCACATCTTCACGGAAAAGCCCGTGGCGACCGACGTGGCCGGCTGCAAAGAGGTCATGGCCGCTTCGAAGCTGGCGAAAGAGAAGGGCCTGGCCATTGTCTGTGGCACGCAGCGCAGGCACGAGTTCAGCCGGCTCGAACTGATGAAGCGCATCCATGACGGCGCGATCGGCGAACTGGTCGGCGGTCAGTGTTACTGGTACGGCGGGGGCATCTGGTTCCGCGGCGCCGAAGAGGGCATGAGCGAGCTGGATTGGCAGTGTCACAACTGGTACCACTTCACCTGGCTCTCGGGCGATCAGATCTGCGAGCAGCACATCCACAATATCGACGTGCTGAACTGGTGCTTCCAGGGCCCGCCCAAGAAGTTCATGTCGGTCGGCGGTCGCCAGTGGCGCAGCCACAACGAAGGCCAAATCAAGACGGCCAAGGAAGTCTGCCGCAAGTATGCCGGCAGCGAAGAAGGCTGGGAAAAGTTCAACGGCGATATCCTGGATCACGTGTACGCCGAGTTCGAGTATGCCAACGGCGCCCGTTGCCTGAGCTTCAGCGGCCACAGCCCGGGCACCGGCCGTAACGGCGAGAAGATCGTTGGCACCAAGGGCACCAGCGACTGCAACCACAACATCCACGGCGAGAACGAATGGTCCTACCAGGGCCAGAACGTCAACGGCCAGCAGCAGGAGCATATCGACCTGATTAACAGCATTCGCAGCGGCAACCTGCTCAACGAAGGCCAGCGCATTGCCGAGAGCACACTGACCGCGATCGGGGCCTACATCGCCGCCTGCACCGGTCAGGTAATCACCTGGGACTGGCTGATGAACGGGTCCAACCATCGCCTCGTACCGACTCAGGAAGAAATGATGGCGGGCAAGCCACTGTACCACAGCATCTCCACCGGTCGCGACCCGATGGTCTGAAACGAGACCAAACCCTAAAGCAATCGAAGGCCCGGCCGCTACCCAGCGTGTCGGGCCTTTTTCTTTTGTGTGTGGGAGGTCGGCACGATGTCATTATGCCTCTGTCTGTTGGGACTCTGGTCAACGGTTGCGAATGGTCTGCCGCCCGAGATGATCCGTTCGTCTTTCGCACCGCCAGCTTCCTTCGCCGGTGACTTCGGCGCGTATCGGTCCCCCTTGACATTCGACGATGGCACACCGGTCAAAACGCCCGCCGATTGGCAGCGCAGGCGGGCTGAAATTCTCCGCACTTGGCACGGCCTGATGGGCGAGTGGCCCCCCTTGATCGAGGCGCCCAGAATCGAATATCTCGAAACCACGCTTCGCGACAGTGTCACCCAGCACAAAGTCATCATCGAGATCGCCCCCAACCACCAAACCGTTGACGGCTATCTGCTCATCCCCAATTCCGTCGTCCGTCCTCCGTCTTCTGTCCTCCGGTACCCGGCCGTCTTGGTGGTCTACTACGACGCCGAAGCCGGGGTCGGACTGGGTCGGGAGATGCGCGATTTCGGTTGGCAGTTGGCCAAGCGGGGCTTCGTGGCCCTGTCGATTGGGACGCCCGAGTTTGCCAGTCTCAAGGCGCCGTACAAGGTGCTCTGGGATGGGCCCGAGGGCGCGCCACCACTCCAACCGCTCTCGGCGCTGGCGTACGTGGCCGCCAACTGCCACACCGCGTTGACGAACCTGCCCCAGGTCGATCCGAATCGCATCGGCGTCGTGGGCCACTCTTACGGCGGCAAGTGGGCCATGTTTGCCTCCTGTCTCTACGACAAATTCGCCTGCGCCGTCTGGTCCGATCCCGGCATCGTCTTCGACGAGACCCGGCCCAACATCAACTACTGGGAGCCCTGGTACCTGGGCTGGGATTCAGACGTCCAGCGGCAGCGGGGCGTCCCCAGTGCCACGAACCGGCGCACCGGGCCCTACAAACAGATGATCGAAACAGGCCGGGACCTGCACGAGTTGCACGCCCTGATGGCCCCGCGTCCCTTCCTCGTCTCCGGCGGCGCTGAAGACCCACCCAAACGCTGGCAGCCCCTCAACCACGCCATCGCCGTCAACGACCTGCTCGGCTACGAAAACCGCGTCGCCATGACCAACCGCGACACCCACGCCCCCACCGAACAATCCAACGCCCAACTCTATACGTTTTTCGAATACTGCCTCGGGGATAGTCGCCAGCGATGAGTGATCATTCCTGGAGCCGGGCGATAGCGGCGTCGATGAAACGCAGCAGGCTGCCTTTGACGGTGTGTGCCTCCGCTTCCTCTTGCGATTCGCCTAGTTGCTGCAGCGCCTCGGTCGCTTTCCGGATCGCTTGGAATTCTCCCGCGTCGAGCCAGAGGCCGTGGCATTGTCTGCAGGCCTCTATCGTGATGCGGGTGTGAGGGTAGGGGAAGGCATGGAGCGGGCCACGGCATCTTGGACAACGCGCCGTCAGACGCTCGGCGTCACGTGGAATTGGCAGCGAGACCCCTGTGACGCCCAGGGTCTGCTCCAACTCAGTGCGATCGAACCAGATCCCCTTGCATTTGACACAGACGTCTACGTCCAGGTCCTTGCCTTTGACACGCCGCTGCTTTAAAGACGCCGTCTGGCATTTTGGACAGATCATACGTGCTCCCTTACCAACTACCGGTGGCGCCGCCGCCACCTGAGAAGCCGCCCCCGAAACCACCGAGTCCGCCCGCGCCCAGTCCGCCGGAACCCCAGCCCTGGTCACGGATATGTTCAGTCGCGCGACGCGTCGTCCAAAGCAGCGCCAGCAGGAGTATGAAGATCAGGCCGACGACGATCCAGCCCCAGCCGCGCTTGCCGTTGCGAAACAGGCTGATCGCCACCGGAATCAAACCAACGGCGATACCACCCAGCAGCCAGGGCAACCACGTTGGCAACAACGTGACCCCGCCGAATTGACCGACCAGAGCTTTGACGCCGCGCGTGATCCCTTTGGCATACTCGTCCTTGCGGAAGCTGGGCAGAATCTTGCGATCGATGATGCGTTGAGCATCTCGGTCCCGCGTCCTTCCGTAGCCGGCGCCCAGCTCGATCCGGACCTTGCGATCGTGCCGAGCCACCAGCAGGAGCACGCCGTCGTTCTTGGGCATGTTGCCGATCTCGTACGTGTCGAAGAGGGCGCGGGCGAAACGTTTTACCGTCCCGTTGGGCGTGCCGGGATAGTCGTGCATGGACTCGATCGTCACGACGATGATTTCCACGCCGTTACGATATTCCGCCTGAAGGAGCCAGTTCTCCAGTTGCTCCTCTTGCTCCGACGAGAGCAGGTCCGCCAAATCCGTGACATACCCGTCATCGGGATTGGGAAAAGGAGCGTAGTCCTTGGCTGCTCGCTCCTGGCCGGAGGCGAGTGTCGTCACGACCAACGCGATCAGGCAGAATACGATTTTACCGGCAATACACGATCTCATTGGATATCTCATCGATGTCATTCTGCTGACGGGGGAAGTACCGGGCGAGCTTCTCTCCGATTTGGCGGACACCTTCAGCCAGGCCCGCACCGAATTCATCCCGGTCAAAGGCCTCCTGCATTCGCCCCAGCACGTCGTCCCAGAAGCCTTGTCCGACCTTGGCGTGAATCCCTTCGTCTCCGTAGATGAGAAACTCGCGGTTGGCGGTGACCAGCAGGATCAGGACGCAGTTGCGTTGTTCGGTCCTCTCCAATCCCAACTTCTTGAAAAGCCTACGGGCCTTGGCCTTCAAGCTCCCCCAGCAGTGTCGCGCCAGGACAACTTTCAGCTCAGCCGATGACAGACGCTCCGCCTCTCCGACGGCGGTGGTGACCGCCGCCGATTCGGCATCCGTCAGAAACCGCTCCGGACTGGTTGATCGTGCCATTGACGCCTCCCAAACGCACAAGCGCTTCTTCAAGTCGATGTCGTGACATCGCATGGTTGCGGTCCTGCATTTAGAAGGACGCGCGAGCGATGCGAATCATCGAAACGAAAAGCAGTTGTTCCCATTCTCCCCATGCATTATACCACGGAGTGACGCCCAGAGCCAGTGCCTCAAGGTCAACTGCAGAATACCAACCGCAGCATTGGCAAGCCCTCAACCACGCCATCGCCGTCAACGACCTGCTCGGCCACCAAAACCGCGTCGCCGTGACCAACCGCGACACCCACGCCCCCACCCCCGAATCCAACGCCCAACTCTCCGCCTTCTTCGAGTTTTGCCTCGGAACCGGCATCAAGTAAAGGACACTTTGCCTCGCTGGAGGTCAATCTCGATGACGTGGCCACGGAGGAAGTCGAGCCCCAGCAGGCCGTCAACGCTGGCGCTCGGTGGCAACGTATGCGCGAGCACGGGGAAGTTATCGCGTTCTTGTCCCAGGGCTTCGATTCGCCGGACGAGGATGCGAGCGGCATACTCGACCCCGCTGCCGGTGGTCGCCTGAATCCGGTCAGGAGCGGACGAGGAGTCATACCCCAGTGCGGTGAGTGGGGCGACGTTGATCATGGTCGCCGTCGCTCCTGTATCCAGGGCGAGGCGCAAGAGGATGCTTCCGAGAGGTCCGAACACCTCGGCCTGAACAACGATGAGTCCGCGTTCGGCATCGAACGCGCAAGTCACAGGACGACCGCCGTTTCGTCGGGGATTTGACCGGTGTAGATGACGGCCGAGCGTTTCGGACGCAGCGCGACGGCTTGGCGATAGACCTCGTCCCGGTCCTTGCTGTGGCAGAGCACCTTACCGCCCAGAACCTTGAGCCCTTCGTCGGTCTTGGGATCTCCGATCAGAACCCATTCGGCCGCAAACTGTGACTCAATCTCCTCGATGGTCATTTCCTGGTTCATCGCGTTGCTCCCGGAGCACACTACGAATCCGGCCTCAGGTCACATACTCTCTTGCTTGGGGGCCGCGGGCAGCCAGCGCCGCCGATAAGGCTACCTCCATCATAACATGAAAACGCTCTTCAGCCAAACGAGATTCGTCAGACGGAAAAACGCTGGCAAGCCCTCAACCACGCCATCGCCGTCAACGACCTGCTCGGCTACGAAAACCGCGTCGCCATCACCAACCGCGACACCCACGCCCCCACCCCCGAATCCAACGCCCAACTCTCCGCCTTCTTCGAGTATTGCCTTGGGAATGGTCCGCAGCGCTGAACGATCATTCTCTGAGGCGGACGAGGGCACGCACGATGCTGTTCTGGTCAGAGGCGGCGGCTTCGAGGTCATCGGCGGTACAGGCGAAAAGGGCGTTGAGACGGACCTTCCAGTCATTGTCGGCAAGCAGGTTACGTACCTGCTCATGTGGCCAATCGTATCCGAGGCTGGTCAGACGCCAGACGACGAAGGCGCGCAAGGGCGCGTGGTCTGAGTCGAGATGCTCCAGCAGCAACGGCACGGAAGCAGTCGTCAAATGGGCAAACGCTGGTTCCAAGTATTTGTGACTGGTGTCCTCGCGGTGCGTCGGCAACTTCTCGGATATGTTGACGATCCTCTCCACCGGAACGTCGGTAACGTCCTCAGAGGGGGGCGCTTCCGCGACTTCTTGCAGCACCCATTCGGCCAGTGCTCGACCGCCTGCTCTGGCCAGGATATCGAGGAACTCGTTCTCGTCGGACACTTCGGACGGCTGCATTGCCTTGACGTATTGGGTGAGCAAGTCGGTCGCTTCGGACTGCGGCAATCCTTTCAGAGCCCGGAAGAACAGACACAAGGCAAACTTGTTCGAAGGGAAAGCCAACGGATGCGAGTGCGGAGATCGCGCGCGGTCTTGCCGGCATTTCTCCACCAGAGGCGCCATGAGCCATTGAAAGCGTGCTTTTGCCTCTGGTGGCTCGCTGACGAAAGCCAGCGCCTCGGCCAAATCGAGCAACAATTCCAGACGCTCGGTCGAGACCTCTGCCGGGCTGGCGGGAGGCTCCAGGTCGAGCATATCTGCGTCGGCCAACAACTGCTCCAGGAGAGCGGACCGCTGGCGGTCCCGGCGGGTAACGCGTTTCGGGCCGCCACGCTGGGAGGAGCCGGTCAAAGCGGCGTTGATAATGACGAGTTCATGCAATTCGGAGCGGAGGTCGTTTCGGCTTCGCCCTGGTTCGGGCGTGTCGATCAGACGCGTGACTCGAGCCGCAAAACGTCTTTCCAATTCCGTCCTGGCCAGCTCATCTGACCATCGAGTTCTCAGGGCCAGGCTCTGGAAACCGTTCGGGTCCTGCCGAATCTGGGTGTAGGGTTCCCCTAGCTGAGCGAACTGCTCCTCGAAGCGGGTCACGAGTTGTTTCTTGGCGGTTGAATCGCCCCATTCGGCGCGCTTCATGAGCACTTCCAGATCGTCAGGGTCTCTCAGGGTGTCCAGGAGGATGGGCCGGATATCGCGTCCACCTTTGACCGCCAGGCGGAGGAGACTGGCGTCGTCCAGTGGCTTGTTTTCCGCCTGTCGCTCGGCCAGGAACGCCTCCACATCGGCCGGTGCGGCTAGGTGAAGGTATTCGGGCACACCGAAATCGGTATCCGAGGAACCTCCGTGAGCTCCCGTGCCTGGTTGGCCCGGGACCATGCGGTCATAGGTTTCCTGTGTTGTCTGGGGCAGGGGGCCATACAGTGCCAGAGGGTCGCTGAGCATCGTGTCCAGGCGCTGCCACTTGCCGGCCGAGAGGTGCACGCCCACCAGAATCACCAGCCAGCTCACGACTAGCACGCCGGAGACCAAACGCCACAATTTCGTACGCGTGACCACGATTGAGCCCCGCTTGGCGAAGAACTGTCGCAGGCCATCCAGGGCAATGAATCGATGCTGGCTCGAGTGGATGGCGATGATGCCCACCAGCAACAGGGTGACCGACGACAGAACCGTCGGGACAATCGGCACCGACGCCAGCAGGCGGATCACGCCTGTCGCGACGAATAGCAGCATAGGTATCTGCACGACACGAGTTTGCAGGATACGACTGCACGAGGGAGATACACGGGCCAACAGCCATAACGCGAGCAAGACCAGGAGGGGGCCTGCAACGAACGCGATACTGCCAGGCGACGACCCGGGAAGTAGCGTGTCGAGGAAAACCACCAGGACAAGCAAGCACGGAAAAGCAGCCAGGCCGAGAACGAAGAGGATGAATGCTCTGACCCCGACGGGCTCTCTGGCGTCTCGCCCGCGCAGCAAGTTGACGATGAGCAGGAACAGCCATACCACCGGCAACTGCAACGTCAGACCCAACGGGATGACAGCGATGAGCCCTGCCTTCATCAGATCAATGCCGGAGGAGAACAGCTCGTCGTACCAGCGCTGAAGCACTTCGTTGAGGGCCAGGGCCTGGGCCAGATGCAGGCGGCTCTGCCTCGCCTGTTCCGCCGACAGCGCCGTTTTAAGCCTCATTCTCTCCGTCAATTGCAGCAAGAAGAACCCGTGTTCGAGCTGGCCAAAGGTCTTACCGTTGTCGATCACTCTCCAGCCCATGACCACCGCCGCAGTGCTGAGCTTGGCGGATACTTCCGGGCCGATTGTTGGGTAGGGGCCGTGCAGGTGATGGAGGAGCCTAGACAGATCGAAGTACATTCCCGTTTCACTCGGCCGGGCTTTGCTTCTGTCCAAGAGGGTAATCTTAGCTTTCTCGCACAGCCGGTCGACACGTTCTTCGTACGCACTAAACGGTAAGTAGAAGAGAGGCAGGTCATTCGCGAGTTCGAACTGCCGCAACGCTTCTCGCTCGTCACCGGCATCACGCGGTGGCTTCAGGAGCATCCAACCCTTCATGTAGCGATAGTGAGCGTTCTCCGGGTTCAGGGACATGAGTCGATCGGCGACCGTCAGCGCCGCCCGACGATCAACGCACGGGGTATCCAACAACTGCTGGGCGAGTTGAGCCAGAAAGAACTCGTTCTGCGGATACAGCGCGACCAGATCGCCAATCGCCTGATCGTTGGGGTCTTCCAGAAGGTACTTCAGCATGTCGCCCGCCTCGGGATCGTCGGCGCGCACCTCTTCGGATAGGATGGGAGTGGTCTTGTTTCCGGCGGGGGCCTCGCGTTTGCTGTGACCTTGCAGGGCATAGCGCCAGATGAGCCGGGCATTGGGGATTTCGTAGAGTGTCGCCCCGGCACAGACAACAGCCATTGCGATCCACACTCGCCTGTTAAGTTGCATGAAAACCTCCGCAGAGCAGGTCAGACCTCTGTTTCAGAGTATACCCTACCCCGCAATAGACGCACGACTGCTTGGGATAATCACCATGAAATCGCATTTGTGCCTGTCGCCCAGCCCATTCTAGCGTCTGGTTACTGAGGAGCCAAGAAACGGATTGCTTTAGGTCTTTGGCGCGGGCGGGGTTGGTCGGTAGAATTGGTTCGATGGGCCGGTGGTGGGCCCTGGTGACGTGGAATGCGGCAAAGAGATCGGGGATAGCAATGACCGAGCGATTTGAGAGTGTGGACGCGGTTCTGAGTTTTGCGATTGCCAACGAGATCGAGGCGAATCTGTTCTACCGGGACCTGGCGGCCAAAGCGACGGTGCCGGCGATGAAGGAGGCGTTTCTGGAGTTCGCCAAGGAAGAGGCGGGGCATCAGGCCAAGCTCGAAGCGGTGCAGCAAGGCAATCTCTCGTTTGGCGCCGGCGCGGAGAAGGTGCAGAGCCTGGGGCTGGCGGACTACCTGGTGCCGGCGCCGCCCAAGCCGGAGATGACCTACGCCGAGGCGTTGGTCCTGGCGATGCGAAAGGAGAAGGCCGCGTACAAGCTCTACCTGGATCTGGCAGAGGTGGCCGAGGCAGAGGAACTGACGGAGCTGTTCCTGTCCCTGGCGGCCGAAGAAGCCAGGCACAAGCTGCGCTTCGAGATCGAATACGACGACGTGGTGCTGAAAGAAGATTAGGCTGTAGACCGTAGGCGGTAGGAACCTCTACGACCTACAGCCTGTGACGGGTGGCAGCCTCAACTCCGGAGGAGTTGGGGATGGGGGGCGGGTTATAAGTGCGTTGGCCCATGAGGAACGGAGAGGCTATATGAGAAGGCGATTCATATCTGTAGCGTTGGTCCTGTGCGCGGGCGGTATCGCTGCCGCCGCGGCCGAGCCGGTGTATCCGGGCGAAGAATGGGCGACGAAGGCACCGGGTGAAGTCGGTCTCGACGCCGAGAAACTCAAAGCCTTCAGCGACTCCATCGGTGGCTTCGGATGTGTTGTTCGGCAGGGACACCTGGTGTACACCTGGGGCGACGCGGGACGCCGGATGGACGTCGCCTCGGCGGCCAAGCCCATCTACGCCCATTTCCTGTTCAAGGCTGTCGAAGACGGACGTATCAGTGGCTTCGACGAACTCGTCTGTCAGTGGGAGCCCCGACTAAGACAGGTCAAGAAACGCAACGGTAAAACCGGCCGCATCACTTGGCGGCACATGGCCAATCAGATCTCGTGTTACGGCCTGGTCGAAGCCCCCGGCACCGCGTACGCCTACAACGACTGGCAGATGGCCTTGCTGTTCGACACATTGTTCACGAAGGTCTATGGCGCGAGTCTCGACACGGTCGACGAGAGCGTGTTGCACGCGCAACTGAGCGATTTGATCGGCTGTCAGGATAATCCAACGTTTCTGGCCTTCGGGACAGGCGATCGCCCGGGCCGCGTGGGGATCTCGCCTCGCGATTTTGCGCGCTTCGGACTGCTCTATCTGCGGCAGGGCAAATGGAAAGACAAACAGTTGCTCAGCCCTGAGCTGGCGCGCCTGGCGGTAACCAGCCCCGTGCCCAACACGATCCCGCGGGCCGGCAACGAGGCGGCTGAGATGATCCCAGGCCAGCGTTCCATCGGCTCGCGGCGGATTCCCGACAACCAGACCGACCACATGGGCAGCTATAGCTGGCTGTGGTGGATCAACGGTGTCGACCGCGAGGGTAAGCGACATTGGCTTGGCGTACCTAACAGTGCCTACGGCTGCTTCGGCCACGGCGGTAAACGCGCGATGGTCGTCCTGCCCAATCTCGATCTGATCGTCAGTTGGAACAACACGCGCATCGAAGGACGCCAGAAGGAGGGGGAGGCGTTGAGGCGGTTGGTCGAGGCGGTCGTGCCCCGCGCGCTGACCGCCGATCCTGAGTATCCGCAGTGGCTTCGTGGCCCCGATGGCAAACCGTTCTTCATGTGCGGGCCGGGCGATCCGGAGGACTTTCTCTACCGTGGAACGCTGAACGATGACGGCACGCGCGCAGGCGACCAGATGCAATTGATCGACAAACTCAAAGGCACCGGTGCCAACTGCATCTACCTTCAGGCCGTGCGGTCCCACGGCGGAGACGGGGACGCGACGCACAACCCCTTTGTCGATCATGACCCTGCGCGCGGGGTCAATACGAAGGTCTTGGATCAATGGGAGCAGTGGTTCGCCGAGATGGACCGCCAGCGCATCGTCATCTATCTTTTCATCTACGACGACAGCACGTTGGTGTGGGACACGGGCGATGCGGTGAGCGCCGCGGAACGGAAGTTCATCGAGACACTGGTCAATCGTTTCGAACATCACGACCACCTAATCTGGTGCGTCGCCGAGGAATATGCCGAGCGGCTCAGTGACGAACGTGTGCGGCGCCTCGCGGCGACGATCAAAGCGGCTGACGACCGTGACCACCCAGTCGCCGTCCACCTGAATCACGGTCTCGAATTCTCCGCGTTTGCCGACGATCCGCAGATCGACCAGTTTGCGATTCAGTACAACGTGCCGACGGCCGGGGAGCTGCACGCCGGTGTCATTCAGGCTTGGCAGCAGGCCAGGGGACGCTACAACCTGAATCTCTCCGAAGCGGCCGATTGGGGCACCGGCGCCGAGGCGCGGCAGAAGGCCTGGGCCTGTGCCCTGGGCGGCGCGCACGTCATGGCGTTGGGCATGGACATCACGAGCACGCCGGTCGAAGACTTGAAGGATTGTGGCTCTCTGGTGCAGTTCTTCAGTGTTGTGGACTTGCCTGGCATGGAGCCGCACGACGAGCTGGCTTTGGGCGGTACGCAATACGTTCTCGCCTGGCCCGGGCAACGCTACGTGGCGTACGCCTCCGACGCGCAAGGACAGATAGGCCTGCGGCAGATGCAGGCAGGCCAATACAAGTTTTTCTGGCTCGACTGCGCCAGTCGCCGCTGGTTTGCCACGGATTTGGTGAAGGTTGACGAGGGTGACCGAAGTTGGAAGACGCCGGACGGGTTTGGCCCCGAGGTGGCAGCCTACCTCTACCGGACCGGCGATTGAGGCAGGCATATGAAAGGCAGATTGGGTGCAGAAAAAGCAATATTCCTATACGATCAAGGATGTGCTCAAGATCGAGGTGGCGCCGGCGCTGGGATGTACTGAACCGGCGGCCGTTGCGCTATGCACGGCTGCTGCCGCATCCCTCTTGAGCGAGAAGACGCAGGCGTCGATCGAACTGTGGCTGAGCGCCAACATCTACAAGAATGCTTTCGCCGTGGCGATCCCGGGTACGGATGCGGCGGTGGGGATCGAACTGGCTGCGGCACTCGGCTACGTCTGCGGCGATCCGCAGCGGGGGCTGGAGGTTCTGTCGCCGGTCGATTCGAAAGCGACTCGGTGTGCCCGGGAGATGGTGACGGCCGGTCGGATCACGGCCCACCTGCTCCCGGACACCTCCGGTATCTACATTCGCGCTTGGCTGCAAAGCGGCGCCGAAGAGGCTGAGGCGGTGATCGAAGGGACGCACAATAACCTGACGAGCCTGCGTCACAACGGGCAGGCCGTGCAGCAGCACCCACTTCTTTCATGTGCCAACGCCAACCAGAGCGCCGTACATGAACTGGAGGAATTCCTCAAGTGGCAGCCGCTGGTGCAGCTCCTGGCCATAATTGAGAACATGGATACGGACGACTTTGATTTCGTGCGGCAGGGGGTCGAATACAATCTCGAACTCGCCCAGCACGGCCTGGCTTTGGGCAGTGGCCTGGGGGTAGGCAAAACCCTGGAACGCCTGGCGCGGGAGGGGCTGGTCAAGCGGGACATGATGCTGGCCGCTCGCATCCTGACCTCTTCGGCTTGTGATGCGCGGATGTCGGGTGTCAAGCTTCCGGCCATGAGTTCCGCTGGCAGCGGCAACCACGGTTTGACCGCCATTCTGCCGATTTGGGCGGTCAAGGAGTATGTCGATGGCGTGGCCGAGTGCGATGTCTTGCGGGCCATTGCGCTGAGCCACGTCGTTACCGCCTATATCAAGGCTCATACCGGCCGACTGTCGGCTGTTTGTGGCTGTTCGGTCGCAGCCGGTGCGGGGGCAGCGGCCGGTGTCGCCCACCTGCTCGGCGGCAACCTCCAGCATATTGCCGGCGCGATCAAGAACCTGATCGTGGATTTGGCCGGCGTGATCTGTGACGGCGCTAAGGCCAGTTGTTCGTTTAAGCTTGCGACAGCCGCTGGCACGGCCGTCCAGTCGGCTCTGTTTGCCTTGCATGGCATCAGTGTGGCGGCCAGCGACGGGATCATCGGTCTGACACCGGAACAGACCATGCAGAATATGGGACAGATCAGCACGGAAGGAATGATCGAGACCGATCGGACGATCCTCAGCATCTTGCTGAACAAGCGATTCAACCACTGAGAACCGGGAGGGTTTCCTATGTCACGACAGTCCATGAATCGACGGCGGTTCCTCACGAATGCGGCGGCGCTCGGTGCGGTGACGATCGTGCCGCGCTGCGTGCTCGGCGGCGCGGGCCACACGGCGCCCAGCGACAAGCTCAACATCGCCGGCATTGGGATCGGCGGCATGGGCAAGTACAATCTCAAGCAGCTCGAAACCGAGAACATCGTGGCACTGTGTGACGTGGATCACGTGTACGCGGCCGACGTATTTCGCGCGTATCCCCAAGCGAAGACGTACCGGGACTATCGCGAGATGCTGGAGGCGCAGCCGGAGATTGACGCGGTGATGATCGCGACGCCCGACCATACGCACGCGGTGATCTCGATGGAGGCGATGCGGCGGGGCAAGCATGTCTATTGCCAAAAGCCCCTGACGCACGACGTGTACGAAGCGCGCATGCTGGCTCAGGCGGCGAAGAAGTACGGCGTGACGACGCAGATGGGCATTCAGGGCCATTCGGCCGAGAGCATTCGTTTGATCTGCGAATGGATCTGGGACGGTGCTATCGGCGAGGTGCGCGAGGTGGATGCCTGGTGCAGCCTGTCGCATTTCCCGTTCGGTCATGCGTATTGGAGTTCGAAGTGGAATCGCCGGCCGGCCGACGAGCCGCCCGTGCCCGAGACGCTCGACTGGGATCTGTGGCTCGGTCCGGCCCCGCACCGGCCATACCATCCGGCCTATCATCCCGGTGTCTGGCGCTGCTGGTGGGACTTCGGTTGCGGCATGATGGGTGATCGCGGGGCGCACACGCTCGACAGCGTTGTCTGGGCCCTGCGCCTGGGCCAGCCGAGCAGCGTCGAAGCGACCTCGACCGGGATGAATCCCGATACCCATCCGCTCTCGGCCATCGTTACCTACCGGTTCCCGGCGCGGGACAACCTGCCTCCGGTGAAACTGACGTGGTACGAAGGACTCCGCGCCCCGCGCCCGCTGGAACTCGAAGACGGTCGGCAAATGGGCCATCCCGAGGGCGGCATCCTGTTCAAGGGCAACGAAGGGACACTCATGGCGGGTGTCTACGGGGAAGGGGCCCGGCTCATCCCGGAGCGCAAGATGAAGACGTATAAGCGGCCCGCGCCGACGCTGCCGCGCGTGGAAGGCTCACACGAGCAGGACTGGGTCCGGGCCTGCAAAGCGGGCGAGCCGGCCGGGGCGCATTTTGGTTATTCCGGTCCGCTGACGGAGATTTGCCTGTTGGGCAACGTGGCCAAGCGTATGGATGCCCGGATCGAATGGGATGGCGCGGCGATGAGGGTGATGAACCTGCCCGAGGCGAACCAGTGCGTACGCACGCCGTACCGCGCGGGCTGGAGCCTTTAGGCTGCCACCCGATGCGACGTGGCTGATGGACGCCCCTGATGATTTCAGGCTGCAGAAGGATGAAGATTGTTGGAGCAGAGGAAGCGGATCGAGAGCAATGGCTCCAGATGCGCGTGGCGCTGTGGCCGGACTGTCGACGTGCTGAGTCTTCCGCGGAGATCACGGGCCTACTGGAAAGCGATCGACAGGCGGCCTTTCTAGCGTGCGACGAGGGAACCGCCATGGGGTTTGTCGAGGTGTCCCGACGCGACTATGTGGAGGGTTGCAGGTCCAGTCCTGTAGGTTACGTCGAGGGAATCTATGTTCGTCCCGCGTACAGGAAGCAGGGAATCGGGAGGGAACTGATTCGCGCAGCCGAACAATGGGCGCAGCGGCAAGGTTGCACAGAGATGGGCTCTGATACAGGCCTGGACGATACCCAAAGCATCTTCTTCCACGAGGCCTTGGGTTTCAGAGAGGCCGATCGGCAGGTCGTATTCCTTAAGAAAATCACTGAGCAGCCAACTGACGGGCCGAGTGTGCCGTGAACCGGCAGCGCTTGGGGTGCGTGGGTCGCCATAGATACAATGGGGTCGGTCGTCCTATTCCCACGGCGCAGGCCGAAAACTCGGATCGGCCTGCCGCCCGAAGCGGAGGGGAGCGCCACCGCGCTCGAACGCGCCGAGGTCCGGGGCGGCGCCGACGAAGTCGTCGTTGAAACCGGGCAGGACCACGCCCGCGTCGATGACCGGATTGGGCACCGTCATCACCGGATCGGTGAGTGTGACCGTCTGGTCTCCCTGCTGGATCTTTACTTTGCCCCACTGGATCTTGGTCGTGGTGCGGGCCGGGAAGAACTCGAGGTTCGTGGAGCTGACAAAGGCGGGTTTGCCGCGCACGCCGTGGCGCTCCCGCGCGAGGCCGCGATCCATGCCGGTGAAGAGATCGTAATCGAAATCGCTCGGCGGCTCCGCTTCACGCGAAGACGTGAGTCGGCCCCGGCAGTCGAAGATGTTGTTGCGCGTCACCGTATTCGGGTTGACGTGTCCGCTGAACACGTGGAAGGATCCTTTCGGCTGGAGGGCGGTGTTGTGGAAGATGTAGCGTCGTCCACCGCCAAACTCGTCGCGCTGGCCGACTTTGATCATGGAGCCTCCCAGGGGGTCTCTGTGCGTCGCGCGGCTCAGGCCAAACACGTTGCGAAAGATGTAGAGCGGGCCTTTCGACGTGCACGCCACGGCGATGTGCTGCAAGGTGTGATGGGTGTAGTTGCCCCAGATGCGCACGTTCATGTTGGCGCCTTCGCTCTCGATGGCATCGTCCCAGACGTTGGCGATGATGTTGCCGTGGATATCCGAATCGCGGTTGGGGCTGCCTTCGAAACTGTAATTCGACGATCCGCCGACCGCGTCGTTGAAGCCGTGATCCTCGCTGGAGCGGATTTCATTGTAGCGAATCACGTTCTCGCCCGTGGAGTTGATCAAGCTGATTGCCTGGGGGCCGGCCGGGTGGCCGTCGTCCCAGTCGTTCGACCCGCCGCGCGGATGCTCGATCAGGTTGCGCTGGATCGTCAGGCGGCCCGCGCCGCGCTGCGCATAGATCGCGCTGTCCATGTTGCCTTCGTTTCCGTACGTCTTGGGCCCGCCCGATCGGCCCCAATGGGTGATGCGGCAGTCTTCGATCACGATGTCGTGCCGGTTGTCTTCGATCAGGATGCCGTGCCGGGCCGCGTTCTTCAATTCCAGGCCTCGGACGATGACGTAGTCCGCATCGATCACGATGTTCTCATCGGCGGTATTCCTCACGTCGATCGTGGCGTGCTCGTCACACGTGACGAGATGGTAGGCTTGCGGTGTCCCCGACCGGTCGATGCGCAACAGTTCACGCCGCACCCCGGCGTCCAGCCGCGTGACGTGTCCTGTCGGGAAATGGTTGGACCGGGTCCTGGTTTGGGTACTCGTTTTCTCGTCGCCCACCGACAGCTCGATCTCATACTTGGTATCGGCGGTCAGGCCGACCAGGCTGCCACGATATTGCCCGTCGCGCGTGTCGAAGACGAGGTCCATCCCGGACCGCCACGCCTCGGAGCCGCTCTGGCGGTAGCGCATGTGACAGTCACCCCGGGCGTCTGTCTCGTGATACAGCCCGACGCATTCGAAGGTTGCCACGGCGGTCGTCTTGCCTGCGGCCAGGCCCGAGAACGAGCAGGTGAACAGGAGGATCAGTGACGTTGAGATACTCGATGTCTTCACCATGATGATAGCCCCGTATAGCATCGATCATATAATTCTAATGGGACCATCATAACCGCGCACGAGATGATCGCCCAGCCTCTTCTTCGAACTGTTGCCCGGCTCCGTTGAGGCCCTAGCGATCCAATGCAGGGCCGGCTTGCGGATCGAACAGGAGTGCGCCAGACGGAGTCTTCCAGACGCGGCACAGCGGTTTCTCAGTGCGCGTCCAGTCTTTCCCGTTCAGGTGCCGATCGGTCTCGTAGCGATACCGGCCCGAGTTACTGTGGCGATATTCGTAGAGGTCGACGATACACGCGTTTTCGCTCGAGCTTTCATCTACTGGCAGAGCGCAGAACAGCGGGGCGGATGAAGGGGCCGGGCGCTTGGTCGTTAATCGCGCATTCCGCGTGTAAACCGGCAAGAGGTCGTCACTCGCTCGGTCTGGCTCGACCGCGAAAAAGGCGACCGACGGCGCGGGATCCAGGGCCGCGCCAGTGCCCAGCCGGTAGCTGTCACCGTCTTCGCCCGGGTGCCGATAGACCGGTGCGGGCAAGGCCAGCCGCGGATCGCCCAGGTTCAGGCGGTACATAATCTGGTTGTAGTCGTAGCGGGGCGTCGCTTCATTGGCATCGCGCGAGAAGGAAGTGCAGTAGGTGCCCTCGAAGTAGATCGTGCGACCGCCGTCCTGATCGAAGAGCGGATGATGCTTTGGGTTATAGAACGAATACTTGTTGTGCGTCACGATCCGACGGGCATAGACCCAGGGCCCCACGGGCGTGTCCGCCTCGGCGCACCAAACCTCACCCAGCATGGAAGGCTCGCCGAAGTGCTGGACAAAGATCCCGATCCAGCGCTGGCGGTAGGCGTTGTAGTAGACCGTCCCGTTGTGCGGCGCGACCGCTCTGCCTGTCTCAATATCGCTGACCTGGATACCCTTGGCCTCTTCTTCCAGGGCCTCGATCACGGCCTCTTTGCTCTTGGATGAGGCCACCAGCTCACCAAACTTCACCCAGCGGGGGCCGTCCTCTGCCTTCTCTCCTCCGTCCTCCGAAGCAAGGGCGGTCAGGACTTCGTACTGATTGGCATCGATGACGTCGTTCCATTGGGCGCGGACGCGCAGCCGTGCGCCCATGGGCGAGGGGCAGGTGAAATAGTAATACGGCTGGCCGGCAACGTTGACCGCGAAGGCGTGCCCCGTGTTGCGGTAGGGCAGAAACTCCAGGCCGGGGCGGACGATGGGGTCGAATACCTCCGTTGCATCGTTGAACACCATCAGCCCGCGTTCGAGCACTTCGCTCAGACCGGCCAGTCGAGCGAACTTCGCGACCATGCGCTCGTTACCCTCTGGACCAGTGACGGTCATCAACGCATCGAGCCAGACCAGGCCGTGCTCCTTGAGAGGGGCCACCGGCCGGCTGAAGCCCTTCTCGTCGACATAGTATTCCAGGTCGACGCCGACGGCCGGGTCCAGGCCGCCATGCTCGGGCAGTTCGGAGATGGCACCGGACATCTCGAAGTGCCCGAGCGGGTAGGAGGGCCGGGCCGTATCACCCCACATCCAGAAGAGCCGGTCGCGGTAGCGGCAGGTGAACACCGAGTCCTGCCCCATGACCTGGCCGTTGAGAAGGGGGTGTTTCAGCGGCACAGACCGGCTGGTCAGGACGCTGTCGCGATAGATGCCCTGGCCGGTGACGCGATAGAGCCGTTCGGCAATGTTGATGCGGTCGATCTGGATCGTCGCGGTGGTTCCCGGTGTCGTTACCAGCCGCACGCCTCGATAGCCGAAGCCATCTTTGGGATACTCGTAGCCGTGACTGGCGATGTGGAAGAAGACCTCGCGATCCATCAGGCCCGGTTCCAGAAAGGCGACGACCCCGTGGCTGTCGGTGATGTAACGCAGATGGTTGGTCGTTTTCAATTCGACCAGGGGCACGCCCCGGCCCGTCTGCCGGTCCACGACCTTAATCGCGAAGTACGGATTGTCCGTTCGTGCACCGGCGGCGCACGCCGTCTCCGCCAGGAAAGGCAGCAGAACGGCGAACAAGGGCATCAGGCAGGCGACGTCAGAGGTTTTACGCATCGTTTACACTCCCAGGCCAAGAGATTCAATCATCGACAAAGCCGCACGAAAGTGGTTTGGCACCATTGTAGAGTCGAACCGGTCTCCGGAAAAGTTCCAAAGCAGCCCCATAAAGACGATCAAAACACTTGTCCGAATGCAGTTGCAGCCGGTAGCATTTGGACTTGCGTTGCTGGAATTCACTAAGAGTATCGTCTTGAGCGCGTCTTTAGGAGATATCCCATGGACTTTCGCATCGTTTTCCGTTCACTCGGCTTCATCGTGGCCCTGCTGATAGTGGTAGGTCTGCCGCAAGCGGCTCTGGCTTTGGACGACGGCCTGGCCCGCACGCCCCCGATGGGTTGGAACAGTTGGAACACGTTTCGGCTCAACATCAACGAAGATCTGGTCAAGCAGGTAGCCGACGTGATGGTCGAAGGCGGGTTCAAAGACGCCGGATACGAGTACGTCGTCATCGACGATGGCTGGCAGATCAAGCGGGACGACGAGGGCAACATCATCGCCAATCCCGAGAAGTTCCCGTCGGGGATCAAGGCGCTGGCGGACTACATCCATAGCAAGGGATTGAAGTTCGGCCTCTACTCCGACGCCGGGACGCACACCTGCGGCGGCTTTCCCGGCAGCCGGGGCTACGAGTTCCAGGATGCCCGGCAGTATGCGGCCTGGGGCGTCGATTACTTGAAGTACGACTGGTGTGCCACGGGCGATCAGAGCGCTCCGGACAGCTATCGGCTCATGCGCGACGCGCTGCTGCTGGCCGACCGACCGGTGGTGTTCAGCATCTGCGAATGGGGCACGAGCAAGCCCTGGCTCTGGGCGCGGGACATCGGCCACCTCTGGCGGACCACGTTCGACATCCGGCCCTGCTGGGACTGCGGCCAACGAACGCATTCCAAAGGCGTGCAGGTCGAGAACTTCATCGGCTTCACTAAGATCCTCGATCGGCAGGTGGGCCTGGAGTCCTATGCCGGGCCGGGGCATTGGAACGACCCCGACATGCTCGAAGTGGGCAATGGCGAACTGACCTACCACGAGAACCGGGCCCACTTCAGTTTGTGGTGTATCCTGGCGGCGCCGTTGATGCTGGGCAACGATGTGCGCAGCCTCACGCCGGAGGTGCACGCCATCCTGACCAACAAGGAAGTGATCGCGGTGAATCAGGACCCGCGCGGCCGCCAGGGCCGCAAGGTCCGCGACGATGGCGACTTCGAAGTGTGGAGCAAGGAACTGGTCGATGGCAGCCGGGCGGTGGTGCTGTTCAATCGCTCGGCAAGCGCAGCGGAGATCGGCTTTGCCTGGAGCGAGATCGGGTACCCCGAGTACCTCAATGCCCAGGTCCGCGACCTCTGGCTCGGGCAGGATGTGGGCCGGTTCAAAGGCTCGTATTCCGCCAACGTACCATCTCATGGCGTCGTGATGGTGAAAGTCAAATGACTTACCGGCGCTATTCTACGCGGTAGCTGAAAAGATCGGCGTTGCGGAGGTGGAAACGCAGGCGGATGGGACGACCGACGGGAAGGCGGTCGTGCTCGGCCCAGCGCACCGCTTGGCGGATGGACGCTCCCCGCAGCGGTGGGCAGGCGGTCTCCTCGTAGCCCGGCACGGGCGTTCCGTCGGCGCTTAGTACTTCCACCGTCACCGCCCCCGCGGAGGCGTCGGCGTTGACCCAGAGCCGGTCACCTTCGATGCTCAGGGGCACGGTTTCCACGAAACCGCCCGCGGCGCCGGCATGCAGGGAGCACCAGCCATCCAATCGCCAGGCCGCGCGGGCAATGCTGATCTCCTTCTTCGGCAGATAGCCGCCATGCGTGGTGGTGATGGCCGAGTAATAGATCCACACCTCGTCCTCGGTCACGAGGGGGTGGTTGGTCACGCCGAGAATGCAGCCGGCGTCGTAGGCGTGCGGGCCGTTGGGAATCACGGGCGAACGGTCCTCGCATCGGTGCCAGTGGCGCCCGTCGCGACTGTGCACCAGTTGCACGTCGATGGGGCCGTCCTGGCCGCTCTGACTGGGCCCTTTCTCGGGTGGTGGACCCATGTGACGAAAGTGCGTCACCAGGCCCAGCCACTGCGCGCCGTAGCGGAAGGCCGACATGTTGTAGAAGTGCGAGAACTGACCGCCGGCGGCTTGGGTCTCGCGGTCGTCGATGGCGTCCGGGGCCATCACCAGTTGCGGCTTGCTCCAGGTCTGCATGTCCTGGCTGGTGGCCAGATAGACCAACCGTCGGCGCGTCGCGCCGCGGTAATCGTGCGAGCGTTTGTGAAAGGCGAGGAATTCGCCCGACGCGGGATCGTAGGCGAGCGTGCAGGTGTCGCCACCGGTCAGGACGGGGTTCTGCTCGTAGTGTTGCCAATGGAGCCCGTCGGGCGAATGCGCGGCGCAGTAACCGCCCCGGCCTTTGGCCAGCATCTTATACCGCCTGGCGGGGTCGGCCGGATGGGGATCCCACACGATACTGGAACTCTCGACGGCCAGATCCAGCAGGTTGTTGGCCATGGATCCTTCGAACGCGACCAGACCGAGAGGCGGACGGGTCCAATGGATGCCGTCGATCGAGGTGGCATAGAGGACGCGTTTGGGAATGGCTCCGTACCAAAGGCGGTACCCCGGACCGTCTTCGCGTGGCAAGGCTGTGCCGTAGACGTAGAGCCGCCGGTCGATTTCGGTCCGTTCCCACGGTCGCTCGGCCCGCAAGACGGGCCGGTCGAGCTTGTCGCAGGCGTGGACCTTCCGCACGACACCGGTCTTACGCGCGATGAGCGCCTCGTCCACGAAGAGCTGAACCTCGCGCCCGATGGCGACGGGTTCTGCTGCGCAGACGGTGCGGTAGGCCCGGACGTTTGCTGCAAGGGCCACGAGGCACGCGGCGACAGCCCAACTTGAGATTTCCAGCTCGCATCTCCTGTTCATGGTTTGCCTCTCGTCTTGCGTTCGTCGGACAACCACGTTGGCTCACGCCATGTCCCTATCATAGTGACTCATTCTCGCTTAGGCAAACGGTCTCCGGCTGCCTGCGACCGAAGGGTCGCAGCGGTGTTCCGATTTCGGTCGTGACACCAGCCGCAAGGTCTGCTACAGTGACATCGCGGACCAGCGATGTCGGCGCCAGGCAATGCAGGCGATGTCTTTGTGCGACAAGCGGCAGGGGACGAGTGGAGCCCGGGAGTCGGGTTCTCAGGTTGTCTCGTTGAAGCGTACCACCTTTGGAGATCAGCTATGAAAAACTGGGTTTGGACGTCGGGTTTGGCTTTGTCACTATCACTGATGTTGTGCATGTTCTCGGGCTGCAAGAAGACCGATGACGGTGGGACGGACGGGGGGAGCTCTGCCGCTTCGCATGTGCGCCCGGCGGCCGCCGGAGAAGTGTCCAACTGGCCCAGTGTCATACCCAAGCTCGCAGACGGCACATTGCTGAGGACCTCCGACAAGGACGGTGTCTTTCGCGGTGCCATGTACACCGAGATCAAGAACCCGCAGACGGCCTTCGAGCAATACAAGAAAGCGCTGGAGGAGAAGGGCTGGACGCTCGATGAAGATCGCTCCAACGAGACGAATTTCATTGGGGAATTCACGCGTGGCCAGGCCGATCTCCACGTCTCCATTAGCAAGGACGGCAGCCTGGCGAACCTATTCTACTCGGCGGACTAGCGGCTCCGGTTGGGACTGTTGCGAGACCTGGCTCTGTCGCCTGAGGACCTGGCACCGTCAGCCCGCTCGCCTCTGGGCGAACGGGCGCGTCTATGCCTACGCTCATCGATGCAGGTGACCATCAGAGCGTGATATTCAGATCCCACGGCGCACGGTAAGGACGCCGTAGCATTTCATTGGCAGCCTCGTCGTTGCCGAACCGCTCTCGGTCCGGGTCCCACTCGAGCCGGCGGCCACGCTGGATGGCGATGTGGGCGATCTGGCACATCGAACAGGTGCGATGCCCGATCTCGGCATCGGCCATGGTCGGCGCCTGGTTCTTGATCCCGTAGAGGAAATCCTCCTTGTCCTGGCGCTGGGGCAGGCGGAGATCGCTGTCTTTGAGCTTGAGGCGCAGGATCTTCGGGTCGCTGGCGGCCATCTGGCCGCCCAGCCAGGGGGCGTGAATCCAGCCGTCTTCGCCCTCGACGCGAATGAAGGCGCCCTTGGCCGTGTGGTAGTCGACGACGACGCCATCGGCGTAACGATATTGCACCTGGAAGTTTAGCAGGACGCCCCACAGGCCGGAACCGGGAGCCGGGTACTCGCCTTGGCCTTCCACGCTGACCGGGCCGGTCCGTTCGCTGTTATGAATGAGTTGCGTCACGTCGAGCGTGTGCGTGCCCCAGTTGGTGACCATGCCTTCGCACGTATCGCGGCAGCGCATCCAGCCGGGTCGTGAATAGGCCTGGCGCGGGTGCACGCGGTCCAGTGTGTACGGTTTCGCCGGCGCCGGCCCGGTCCACATGTCGTAATCCAATTCCTCCGGGACAGGCATCGGCGTTGCCTTGCCGCCGGCAGCATCGCCCGTGGGCACGCCGACTTCGATGCGTTTGATCGCGCCGACGTAGCCGTTGCGCACCAGTTCTGAAATCCGGTGCATGTAGGAATCGGTGCGGCACTCGCTGTCGGTGCGGAACGTCACGCCGTGTTTCTTGACCGCATCGGCCAGCACGCGCCCCTCGGCAATCGACAGCGTCAGCGGCTTCTCGCACGAGACGTGCTTGCCCCGGCGCGCCGCCGCGACCGAGATGGGGATATGCCAGTGGTCCGGCGTGGAGTTCATGATCGCGTCGATATCGTCGCGTCCCACCACCTCGCGCCAATCCGTGGTCGCCAGACAAGCGTTGTTCTCGTAGTGCTTGTCTACCTCGCTCTTGGCGTTGTCCAGTCGCCACTTGTCGACGTCACAAACGGCAACGACCTGAGCGTCGTCGGAGAACAGGAAGGGTTTGAGATTCGCGTATTTCGCCTGGCGACCCATCCCCACCATGCCGACCGTAATCCGATTGGACGGGGCGCTGCCTCCGAATACCGAGGACGGAATGATCGCGGGAAACGCCACGGCCGCACTGACGCCGCCCAGGGTCCGCAACATCTCGCGCCGCGTACAGGATAGCTCTCGGTTCGATGCCTTGTCCATCGCAAACACCTCCACAGACTCCGATTTCAATAGCAGACCACTTCTGCATAAGCGGTCGGGATGATAGCGCCTGACACCCCTCCATTCTAACCCGACGGACGGGGAATTCGCCAGCTTTTCTCGCCGCCGGCCCTGCACCAGCACGTAGCGTAACAGCAGGGCGGGATGCTCGGCGGCCTGCAGGCTTGTACCGATATCAGGACTGCATTTGCGGGCCCGGCCCTTGCAGGTGATGAGGGCGTTGTGGTAGCATACGAATTGTAGTGTGCGCAGGTGCTGTTTGCGCAAGGCAAGTGGCACCGCGGGGTTTTCTGCGGCTTCCTCGGAAAGGAGGTGCGCTATGCACATCGGCAATCGTCTTCACATAACGTGCCCGAGCGGCCCACAGCAGTACCCGTACGCCCGTGGGCGCAGCGCAGGCCGGTAGGTCGTTACAACCATTCTTTTGGCTCCTGGGCATCACGGGGCGGCGTCGTTTTGCTCCGACGGGGCGTGTTGAAGCCTGTCGCATGGTCTTTTTCGAGGTACCGGTACTGCCTGAGGCGGAACCGGTCTGTCTGGACCACACGGCGAACCACGTCGCCCGGCCCTGGGAAAGGAGAACAGCCATGAAACGTGTGAGTCCCTCAATTATGATTGCGCGTTGGTTTCCGGCCGCGCTGGCTCTGTTGGTTTCGGGCCTGCTTTCGGCGGGCGCGGCGGCAGACGACCCCAACGCCCAAGGTCCGGAAGAGCCGAACTTCGCCGCGTACTACGAACCCTTCGGACTCGGTGTCGAGCCCAACGCGATAAGTTACGAGTTGCCCTTGGATCTCGATCTGCTGACCAACTACGACCGGGTGAATCAGGCACTCAACCTCGAGCCGGCGCGGGACCTGCTGAGCCAAAACGGATTTGTCGTCATCGAGCACCAATTCGGCGAGGATCCCGACGGCGACGATATCGTCAGCCCCTACACCTACCTGCGCGACATTTTCATCCCGATGTTTGTCACCGCCGATACGCTGCTGCATGTCTATCACGTCCAGTTCGATCAGACGCTCCTGGAGATTGAGGAACAGGAATTCTACGATGATATTCTCGCGTTGACCGACGCCTTGAGCGCGCACACGTTGGAGCTCTACGACCAACTGGAAGGCGACCTTCAGGAGGCGGCGCGGCGGAACGCAGCTTACCTGGCGGTAGCCGGTCGCTTGATCGGTTCGTCGTCCCTCGTTCCGACCAGCGTCTCGGAGGAGGTTTCCGGTGAGTTGGGCAAGATCGCGGCTCATTCTGGATTCAAGCCCAGTGACATCTTTATTTACACAGAGGATTACTCGCAATACGTCCCGCGCGGCCACTATACCCGCAGCGATCGGCTCCAACGCTACTTCAAGACGCTGATGTGGTACGGACGCATGGCTTTCTTGCTCAAGGGCGACGAGAACTGGGGACCGTTGGGCAAGGCCTTAATCAGTCCCTACGACGCCAAAATACAGACTTTGCAGGCATGCCTATTGGCCATCTCGCTCAACACGCAGCAGGTGGACGAGCGGTTGGCCCGCGAGGTCTGGGATCGCCTGTACGCGGTCACGGCTCTCTACGTGGGTCTGGCCGATGACTTGACGCCGTACGACTATCTGTGGGCGCTGGATCGCGTCTTCGGGGCCAACTACGTGCTGGCCGACCTGGATGATCCGGAGCGTTTGTTTGAACTCAAGACCGAATTGGCGCTGTTGCCTTCGCCCCAGATCTTCGGGGGTACCGGCGGCGGACTCGTCCTGCCTCCGCTGACCGAAGAGACCCTCAACGAGCTTTTGGAAAAGACCAAAGGCCTGCGCTTGATGGGCCAGCGCTTCATCCCCGATTCTCACATGTTTCAGAACCTGGTGATGTCGCGGGCGGGGGAATACACAGGCGACTTGAACAATCTGCCCTTTACGGCGGTCGTCACCGTCGCCGGCATTTACCGCGGCTACCCCCGCGGTTTGGACGTCATGGCGTTGCTGGGCTCGGAAGAGGCGCGGGAGATCCTGATCGCCGAAGGTGATACGGCGTACAAGCACTATTGGGACCGTTACGATGAACTGGCTGAGAAGTTTTCCACCTTCGGCCCGGCCGACTGGAATCGGAATCTCTACTGGGGCTGGCTGTACAGCCTGCGCGCCTTGCTGCCCCGCTACGGCGCTGGCTATCCCGCCTTCATGCAGACGCCGGCCTGGTCCAGGCGGTCGTTGCACGCATCCCTGGCCTCGTGGGCCGAGTTGCGGCACGATACGATCCTCTACGCCAAGCAAGGTTATTCTGAGGCGCCGTTCTGCGAGCCGGCCACCCCCACGTGCTACGTGGAACCGGTCCCGGAATTCTTCGGCCGCCTGCTGGTGCTCACGCACATGACGCGCACGGGGCTAAGTGACATGGCCGCCTTGTCCGAGGCGGCTGAAAGGCGACTGGCACATCTCGAAGAGATGCTGGAGAGGCTGGTTGAGATCGCGACCAAGGAGGTGACCAATCAGCCCCTGACCGGCAGCGACATCTCTTATTTGGATCGCCTGGCCGAAGAACTCGAGTGGCGCGTCTTGAGCATTCCCGATTACCTCGGTCTCAAAACCACGCTGGTGGCCGATGTCCACACCGACGTCAATACCGAAGGGGTGTTGGAGGAGGGCGTGGGCAAGGTCGATCTAATCGTGGTGGCTTGTCCGCAGTCCGACGGCTCGGCCTTCCTGGCCACCGGTCCGGTCCTGTCCTATTACGAGTTCAAGCATCCGATGGCCGATCGCCTGACCGACGAGAAGTGGCGCGAGATGCTGAACGCGCCGGACCCGCCCGAGCGCCCGGCATGGTACCGGTCGCTGATGCGCTAGCTGCGCCGCCTGGCCGTTCTATTCACCCAGGTTGCCTTCGACGAGTGAGTGTTCCAGTTTGTCGACATCGCTGTTGGTGTCGCGCAGGAGGTTTTCGCTGAAGAGGACCCGGACACTGGGCGCGCCTTCGACCGCCACGGCTTTCGGGCCCACCGAGCCGAAGAGATTGCCCACCACCGCCACGTCGGCGGTGCCGGCCAGTGTTATCCCGGCGGCGGCTTGGTCGTCGACGGCACGTTTCTCCTGCTCGGCGCCGATATAGCTGTCGGAGAAGTTGTTGCCGCAAACCGTGATGCGGCCGCTATCAGGACCGATGCGCACGGCGTGTTGCCTGACGATGGTGAAGGTGTTGGCGCTGACGGCGCAGCCGTGAGCATCGCGCAAGTCGATGCCGCCCGTCACATTGTGCGCGATCACATTGGCACTGAGCGTGATCCCGTAGCAGTCCCGCGCGAGCACGATCGCCGTGCCGCTGCATTCCTCGATCATGTTGCCCGAGACGACGGAGCCATAGGTGTTCTCGATGACGACGCCATCACCGAGGTGGTCGTCGAGGTTGTTGCCCGTCATGCATAAGTTGAATCCGTCGATGCAACGGAGGGCATCCTGATTTTCCTCGAACTGATTGCTGGAAACGACGATATCGTGACAGCCGATCAAGTTCAGTCCGGTTTGCTTGTTATAGGTGATGAGCGAATCGCAAATGCGCGGGTCTTCGTAGCAGAAGTGCAGATGAATGCCGTCCCCGCCGTGGTGGCTGACCGTGACGCCCTCGATGAAGATCTCATTGATCCGACGGGCCTCGACGCCATGGCCGCTTTGGTCGTTGCCCGTCAGGCGGAAGTTGGCCAGGCGGATGCGCCACAGTTCGGCATCACGGTTCTCTGCGCCGCTGGCGTGCTGCAGTACGAGCGCGCTCTTTCCCTCCTTGTTGACGTTCTTGATATGCGTGGCGGTTCCCGCCCCTTCGAGCAGGACGTCCGCGGCGGAAATCCGCAGGGGTTCGGTGATCTCAAAGGTCCCCGGCGGCAGCCGGACCGCGCCGCCAGTGGTGGGCAAGGCGTCCAATGCCGCCTGAAGGCTCGGGTACAGGGCCGCGTCGATGACGGCTGCGGCGCCGGGCAATCGCACCGGCTGAGTTGGAACATCGGCGCTGCCGCCGGCGGCCCATATCTGCCCCACGACAACGACACCCGCCACCGCGACCAGCAAAAAAATCCCATGCAACGTCTTCATCGGTCTTCTCCCTTCCTGTGCCAGAGACAATAGCAGTTCTGAGGACGGATCGCTCCCTTCCATCCTAGCGGTGCTCTCCACGCGCGTCAATCGACGATGCCCGCAGGGCTTCACGAACGAAGGCGCTTCCGCATCAGCAACAGCGCCAGGGTCGCGACGATCGCGACGCCGATCACGATGTAGATCGTTGGTGTCGCCACCGCCGGCGGGGCATCCGGTTGTGGTGACGTTAGGTCGTCGGGCACCTCGTTGGCGTCAGCCTCCTTCCCGGGCTCTGCGGCGGGCTCATCCTGCGAGGTCGCGACGGTATACCGGGCGCCGGTCGTTTCATCCGAGACTTGCGTTCCCGCGGGAAAGGCGATCCGGAAGTCCTCGTCCTTGAGCCCCTGGTTCAGAGTGATCTTCGTCGCCTCATACGTGTTGGTGAGGTGCTGCTGCGCTGAGGTAAGAGATCCGGCGCTGGGAAACCACAAGCCGTCGGCACATTCTTCCAGGGCCTGGACGTCCACCGAGTAGTCCAGACGCACCCCTTTGCCCTCCGGACCGGGCGAATAGTACAGATACTGGATGGGGGTGCAGTCGTGATCCACGGCTAAGCAAACGCGCATATACGGTTGCTTGTGTATGACCGGAAGGTCCGGGTGATTTCTCAACAAGTCCACCGCCAGGGCGTTGAAGCCGTTGACCTGTTCGACCTGGTCACCGATACGGACGAATTCGCTCCGGCGCAGCAGTTCGGAAAGCGGCACCTTTTCATTCATGAGACTCGGCCGCAGAATCGAGAACGCGAGCGGCGTGTGATTGGCCGGCGGGTCGAAGCGGCGGTTCTTCGTTACGGTACCCCTGGCAATTACGCGTTGCGCATCGTCGCTGATCGACGCGTGCCGGGCCTCCACGCCGTCGTACGATTGCATCATCGTGCTCTCGAAGGTACCACCCGACGGATTGACGATGGTCTGCCTGTCGATACTCAGGGACCGATCCAGGAAAGGACGCTTCGCGGCCCACGTGCATTTCTGGGGACCCTTTCCGATCAGAACTTCCATCTCGTCCGCTCCCTCGAGGGTCGGGGCCGGGTCCACTTCCCATTCGCATTCGACCGAGATGTCCAGAATGGCCGCTTCTTTGGCTGCGCAGATGTCGGCCAGTTCCTCGGCCGTAATTCCCCACAGAGGCGACGCCGACCAACCCATCATCAGACAGAGCCCAACCACGAATCCACACATCTTCCGGCAATCCGCCATCGCACATCCCTTCCGCTTGTGTTGCTTCAACCAGGAATCGGACAGAACGCCCGTCGCCCGTCCGGCTTTCGCTTATCGAGGCTCACTGTATCACCGTTGCTTCATCTTGTAACGCGTTTTTCCGCTGAGTCTGAGATGCATTCCTGGTCTTCTCGACGCCGCAGCGCCGCCCATAGGCGGAAGCCTCCTGCCGCGGCGAAGATGAAGATCAGCGGTTCGATCAGCATGCGGTAGCGCACGAGAACGAAGAAGCAGACCACGACCATGGTTTGAATGGCAAACAGGCCGAACATCAAACGCCGGGGTTCGGGCACCATGTCGTGTTTAGAGCGGGCCACGCCGACTGCAAACAATGCCAGCGTGACGAAATGGGGAATCAGATAGGCGAGCCGGTGCGTGATGTTCGGGTCGTAGAACTCGTACACCCAGAAGAGGAAAAGCTTCCTGACCGCCAGCACCAGTTCGTCTAGTGGGTGTGTGCGAATGTGTTTCAGTGCCTTCCGCAGGAAAAGTCGATCTTTCGCCACCTCAAACTGGTCGTTGTGTTCCAATCCCTGTAGGGCCTGCCACAGATCCGCGGATATCGCGTCCGTCTGCCCCGACCCCTTGGTCATGGGATTGTGTCCGCGCCAGAGACTGTAACCGACCGAGTTGGCCGAATAGATCGGTTTGCCGAGGAGGCGATAGTTTCGAATCGTCCACGGAGCCAGGACTGCCACGATGAGCAAGGCCTGCAAGACCAGGAGACGCAACGATCTTCTGTGATAAAACGCGAAGAGAACCAGGAAGACGCTGTGAAGAATCAGGCTGGCGCGAAATAGAACCATGACGCCGCAGATGACTCCCAGGGCCAGGCCGTAGCGCATGGTCCCCGCGCGTGCGTACCGGATCGTTACCAAGACAGCCAGGAGAAACAAGGCAACGTAGAAATTCACGGCATGGTACGTGGCGGCCGCATACACGAACGTCGGATAGCAGCAGGTCATCAATGCCGCCAGCAGAGCCATGGGCCTGCGACCGGTCGCCTGCTTGGCGATCGCGTAGACCAGTAAGACGATTATCGTTCCCAGCAGAGCGTTGAGCAGCAACATCGTGCCCAGCGCCAAACTCGTGACACCCAAGACGGAGAACAGGCCGATCCACACAAACACCAAGCCGGGCGGCATGTACGACGACGGCGCCAGGAACTCCTGTTCCATGCCCTTGAGATAGCGCATGGATATCGCGCCGTGTTCGAGGTAGTTTTGCGCCTGCTCGCCGTACTCCCAAAGCGTTGCGGTCTGTGGATCGGTGTTGCCGACCAGGCGAACCGCGCCGAGCCGCAATGCGAATGCGCCTAGCAACACAGCAATGAGAATTCCATTTCTTCCAGACAGCACTGGCAATATGTCCGTTACCGTAGCAGTACAAATACGCGATTCAAGCCATTGGCGTCAACAGACCAAGGATAGACGCTGCTTGTGACACCGTCAATTTCTGTTTCGTGGCGGGACGGAAGACTCCAGCGCCACGGTAGCAGCGCGCTGTGGCCGGGAGGAAGCAAAGCCGGTTGATACGGGTTTTCTTCTTGACGGGTACAGTTGTGGTTTGTATTGTGATAAACAAAAGATATGCGAGGTCTTAATGACGGACGCCAAGTCCAAAATGGGATATCCTATCGATGTGCTAGGGTTTTTGTGGCCGGCGAGGGGGGAGCGGGTCGTATGGAGTCGTCGGACGGACTACCGGCGCCGGGCGCGGTGTCATCACCCGTTCCAAACAAAGCCAATTATCCGCGTTTCTAGTTCAAAAACGTGGGTTAGGCCCAAAAACAAAGCCAATCAAAGCCAATTCGAGCAATCCGGAGCCGGAACTGCCAGGGCGGCCCAACGCGACGGCGATGGAGATACTGGTCGAGATCGGTTGGCAGGGAGCCGTGGGGGCATTACAATGATTGGGCCCCGCGGATTGGGCGGGAACTTCCGGTGCGATACGACCGGCGGGCTGGCCGGTAAGCGAATACGAAGAGCTGTTGCCAAGGGAGGTTTGCCATGAACGAGCGCGAGATCAATTCCGGATGTGCCTGCTGTCGTATGAATCGGCGTCGGTTCCTGGCGACCGGCTGTGGGGCCTGCGTCGGGGCGGCCGGACTCCTGGCGACCCCGCGTGTCGCGCGGGCGGCCGGCGGCGGCAAAACGAAGATCCACATCGTCTATTCGCTCCATGCGCCGCAACAACCGGGGCCGGACTGGCCCAACGTCGGGTTCGATTTCGTTCCTGTGATGAACCGCATCACTGCGACGTTGCGGCAGCAGTGCCCGGGCTTCGAGTTTGTCACGTCGATGGCCAACGGCCCGGACCAGGCCAAGGAAATCCTCGCCAAAGACAGTTCCGCCGGTATCGATGGTTACGTCGTCTATCAGTTGAATTGCTGGAACCGCGTCGTGCAGACCATCGCCACCTCGGGCAAGCCCGTGCTCTATGCCGATTTCCAGTACGGCGGCAGCGGGGGCTTCCTCGTCTACACCGCCGGCTTCCTGCGGGGCAACACAGCAAACATCGGCTTCGTCGCATCCTCGCGTCCGGAAGACGTGGTGGAGGCGGTCAAGTGCTTCGAACTCGTCAAGAAAGGCGGTTCGACCGCGGACTTCGTGGCCGCGACCGCGCG
>Ga0272443_10000356_pt1 | contig 87656 bp, 63 predicted proteins | sample SSMAcet12_FD_193581 | JGI IMG/M metagenome (GOLD analysis project Ga0272443, IMG submission 193581) | Marine sediment archaeal communities from Little Sippewissett salt marsh, Falmouth, MA, United States - SSM-Acet-12 | ecosystem: Environmental > Aquatic > Marine > Wetlands > Sediment ...
CTGTGGCCGGTGGTCGATTACATAATTGCGGTGCTTCACATTCAAATCACGTGTGTCAGATCACAATTTCGCTAAGAAGCGAAATCAGGATCAGACACAACTTTTGGGACAGCCTCTCCTCGTCTGCCGTGCACCGGTAACGTTTTCGGAAAACTCCTTCAAGATCTCAATCTGCAGGGGGAGCAGTAAAAAATTCTTGTCAAACGTCCCCAAATTACATAACTTCTGCAAATTTTAATTTGTTAGGAGTTTACCCCGTTTTGAGAATATTATCATCAAGAAGAACAACAATTGCAATTATTATTGCACTTGGTTATCTGATTTATTCGATGGCTTTCGGAAATCCCGATTCGATTGACAACATAGATACCGCTTTAACCGTCGATATGACCCATGAGTCCGAAGCGTTTCAGATGGAACATTCGGCCGAAGCTGCCGAACCGGAACATACCGCCGGAGAGGAACATGATTCCGAAGAAGCGACCGGGCACGGAAGCAACGAAGTCGAAAAAACATTACTCGGTTTAATCGTTATCCTGCTGGCGGCGAAACTGGGCGGTGATGTTTTTGAACGTTTCAATCAACCCGCTGTTCTGGGTGAGTTGGTTTTCGGAATGATTATCGGCAATATGACTTTGGTCGGCGTTCAATTCTTCGAACCGTTTGAACACAGCCAGATTCTTGAAGTTCTCGCTGAAATCGGGGTGATTATCCTGCTCTTCACAGTCGGCCTGGAATCGTCGATTGACGAGATGCGCAAGGTCGGCGCCGCCTCGTTTATGGTGGCGACTTTTGGTGTGATAGCGCCGTTTTTCCTCGGCTGGGGAGTAGGGATTTTATTCCTTCCGGAACATTCAACTTACGTACATATATTTATCGGTGCCACTTTGACCGCGACCTCGGTTGGTATCACCGCCCGCGTATTAAAAGATATCGGCAAGATTAAAACCCGGGAGGCTAAAATTATCCTGGGGGCGGCGGTTATCGATGATATCATGGGGCTGGTAATACTGGCAGTTGTAACCGGTATTATTTCGGCGGCCAACACCGGCGGCGAGGGAATCAGCTCATTACAAATTCTCGGTATCGTTGCCAAAGCGGTCGGTTTTGTTATCGGCGCCATTATTATCGGTCAGTGGCTGATGCCGAAAGTATTTAATGTTGGAAGTAAATTCAAAGTTTCCGGCGTGCTGTTATCCATCGCATTGATGGTTTGTTTTCTGCTGGCCTACCTGGCCAGTCTGATAGGTCTGGCCCCGATTGTCGGTGCCTTTGCCGCCGGCTTGATTCTCGATAGACTCGCGTATGAAAAATTTACCACTCGCGGCGAACCCGGTCTGGAAACTCTGGTGGAGCCGATTGGAGTTTTTCTGATTCCGATATTTTTTGTCCAGATGGGAATGAAAGTTGACCTGACCACATTCGGTCATACAAGTATTCTTGCTTTTGCCGGTGTTATGACTCTCGCAGCGATTATCGGTAAACAGGTTTGTGCTTTAGCGATTGCCGATAAAACTATCAATCGTTTCGCGATCGGACTCGGAATGATTCCCCGCGGTGAGGTCGGTCTGATTTTCGCCGCTATCGGTGCCAAGCTGATTCTGGATAATACCCCGGTGATTGATACCGGAACATATTCGGCGGTGGTTATTATGGTGATGGTCACCACTCTTGTTACCCCGCCCCTGCTGAAATACTCTATGCTCAAAGGTGAAGCCAAAGCGAAAAAATAGTAAACGCATATTAAGACTCGTTTTTGTTTCCGGATTGAAACCTGGAGAATATTTATATAAATTGTCTTTATGAGTGAGGGTATTTTTGTTTTTCTTTACTTCTTTGTCGGTCTTTTAATCTCTGTATTTTTCGTTTTCTTACTATATAGCTCAATCCGTGAGAGAAATTCGCGGGCCGCTGCTATTAGTTTGATATCTGTCTTTCTCGTTATTGCGGCCTGGCTTGGATATTATTCATTATTAGGTTCGGATCGATATCTATTACTAATACCAATAATTTTGATTCTAATATTCGTTATTCTGTTTTTTGCACCCATCGGAAAACGCAAGAATCTTACGACCGGGGCTATTGATTCCAGAGTTGATGAACGCGATATGCTTTTCGCTCGCGAAGAATATTATCCCGGAGATGGAAAATATGAAATCTATTACTCTATGCGTCCCGAGCTTAAAGATATCGATGATAAACTGCGCAAACTGCCCAAGCTCCTCCAGCCGGGAGGACGTTTCTACGATCCGGTTCGTTCGCGGGCTATTGACGACATATTCAGCGTAATCGAAAAATTGACCACCAGGGTTGATGGCAAAATCAGCGAAAAAAAGAACGAAATAAATCCTGAGAATATTACCTCCATTATAAAAGAAATGATCCTTGGTATCGGTGCCGATGAGGTCGGTGTCGCTGAATTAAATCCGATGTTTGTTTATTCCCATGTCGGTCGCGGCCCGGAAAAATGGGGCTCTGCAATAACTAATAATCATCGCTTTGTTATTGCCTTTACATGCGAGATGAATTACAGTAGTGTCGAATCTGCTCCAGCGTTACCCATCACTGAAGAAACCGCCGCCAAATATCTAAAAGTAGCTCGCATATCAATAGCCGTCGCTGATTATATCCGCTCTCTCGGTTATCCGGCCCGGGCACATATTTCCGGAAGTAATTATCAGATTATGCTGCCCCCGGTGGCACATGATGCCGGTCTGGGTGAGTTGGGACGTTTAGGTTACTTGATATCACCGAAATTCGGCGCCCGTATACGACTTGGTGCCGTCACCACTAACCTGCCGCTTATTTGCGATCGTCCGATTTCTTTCGGGGTTCAGGATTTTTGCGATAAATGTAAAAAATGTGCCGTCAATTGCCCGTCTTCTGCCATCCCGTCGGGCAAAACTACCGGTGTTCGAGGCGTTGAAAAATGGCCGCTGTTTATTGAACGTTGTTTACATTACTGGCGCCTTATTGGAACCGATTGCGGTTTATGCATGAAAGTCTGCCCCTTTAGTCACCCGCCAACAATAGTGCATAATCTGATACGATACGGTATTGCTCGATCATCGTTTGCTCGAACCGTCTCGCTGTGGGGGGATAATCTTTTCTATGGTAAAAAAGTAAGCCGAGAGAAAATTACATTGTAATAGAACTCAGACAACGGCCGATCTAATTTTGAAATAATACTTGAAAATAATATCAACGATTATTAAAGTACAGTATATTTGAATAAGTTTAAACAAATTTCGTTACTATAAAGGGGGAAGACAAATAATGACCGATTCTCTTCGTTTTGATATCGCCGATAAACGGCTTACCTACCGGGGGACACCCAAAGAATTGGAATTCGATGATGACCGTATTATCGAGTTTAATCATCGCCATAAAGCGGTTCTGTCGAGTTATGATATCGCTATGGATTCGTGCCGTATTCTAACTCTCTGCGACTGTCTTAACTATCGCTCCAATCTCGGTGCTTTGCGTAACCGTAAGGTTCGGCAATCGGTGATTTTATCCGCCGCCTTATCGGCGGTGGCGGTCGGTCTGCATGGCCGGGGAAGTCTGAACTCCGTCCCCAAAGATAAATTGAACAATGAAATAACCAACGATCTCAAACGCGCCAACGATCGTACCGCGGCGCAGGTTATGGCCGAGGTGTTGCAGACCACCACCGAGATGCTTCCAATCGGCGAGGAAGTCTTAATCGAATCGACCATCACCGAAGGCGTCCGCGCCAAACCGGGTAAAGAGCCGGGCGGTAATCCGACAATTGCGGTTGGTGCCGTATTCGGCAAAAAGGAACATCGCGCCCAGTACGGTTTGTCGATGCCCAGTACGGTAACATTACTGTCGATGGGCAGCGACGTTGTCGAGGGAACAACAAAATCGGTCAAAGGCCTGCATTCCAGTATGACTACTTTGTTTGTCACCGAGTCGGGTGTCAAACGCCATCTTCCCGATATTTATGTCCAGCGGTGGATGAGCGGTGCCTATTTCGAGGAATTCAATCCGCGCGAATCGGATTTGCTCGATGCCGCCTCGATTATAGCGAATTCGTATAACAGCTCCAATATCGACGACCTCAGTTCCTTTTTCCTCGATCGTCCGCGGCATCATCCGGCGATGCGGACGCTTAACGATGCCGGGATATCGACTCCGTACGACAAGGATGGTGACCTGATGCCGGCGATTGTACTTGGATTGAATAATATCGAGTTTCCCAATAAACGTCGTCTCAACTCGATGATAGGCGAGATCGGCGGTTCGGCCGAATGGGCCATCGGTGTCCTGCCGCTGGTCTGGCGCGGCGGTCAGGCTTTGGGCATGCTGACCAGTCAGTCGTCGCTGACACGCAAAACTCTGACCCCCGAGGAAAAATGGAACGAGCGTTTTCATTTTACCGAGGAGGAGTTCATGCTTATTCAGGATGCACGTTTCGAACGCAAACCGTATTTCAGTATCTTCGATATTATGGAGGATCCTTTCGCGGGTGGTATAAGCGCCTTTGGAGCTATCACCGATAATTATTATATCCCGTTCATGCCGGGTGTCACTGCCGACAGTGAAAAAAATCTTATCTATGTCAATGTCCTGACAATCAATTCGCTCGGTATTATGGAATGCTGGCAGATGACCTTTAAGTGCGGTCAAAGCGTCGATCATACAATCAATATGCTGGCTTCGCCCAAAGAGAAGTTTTATGATTTGGACGATATGAAACTGGAGCAGACAATCGGCGAGATGCTGGCCGACCCCAGATTGCGTAAACGGTATCGGATATTTTTCAACAATGAGTACTATCCGGCGCTGATACCGGTACGGGATAAGATGGTTGTTTTGCATAAAGCGATGCAGACTTTGATAGAACGTGATGCCCTTAAGGAACGCAACCTGAAGATTATCGGCCTTACCGAAAAACTCGCCCCCGAATGGTTCATCGATTCGAACTGACGAAGTTAGTTTAAGTTTGTGGGTGGTAGACGCCCTCGTAGTAAACGACGAAATTGTGTCATTTTGTGTCACAATATCCATTAAAATTCCTTGTAACCGATTGTGACTGTTATTAGTCCAATGGATTGGGTTTGTATCGCATATTTTAACATCTTTTTTTTCAATCGCTATCGTTTTAATATATTTTTTGTAATTGACGAACGTTTCCGTGAAAGAAGGATGCACCGACAAAATGGGTTCGTTTCGAAATATTAGTCGCGGTTTTTAAATACATTTTTTCCACATTTACTTTATTTCACGTTTCTATAAAAGGGCCCGACAACAGGATCAACATTGATTTGGTGGGGATATTGATTCCAAATAGGTGGGATGGTTTGAAATATCCGGATACATCAATTTTATTGTTGATTTATATCACCGGTTAAGTTACTGTTTTTCAGACGATCATAGTGATATTGGCTTCTTAGATTCGACAACCTGTAAATATGTGTCGAGGATAACTTTATGACGACCTCAATTGAAGGTAAACCGCCTCTTCGTCGGCTGACGGATGAGGAGCTAAAATCTATTCTTGACGAACATGCCATGTGGCTGGAAACGAATGGTGAGAAGGGAAAACAGGCCGATCTTTCCTATGTCGATTTCACGCGTCAGAATCGGGAGGAAGCTCTTCTTCAATGGAATATGCTTCGAAAAGCAGATCTCCGTCATGCCAATTTTTTGGGGGCCAGCCTCCGAGGGGCGGTGCTTTCCAAAATAAATTTATCAGGAGCCGCACTCAAACGCGTAGATTTTGTTAGGTCTCAATTTATTAACGCTAATTTAAAAGAAGCTCACCTTGTTGAATCTAATCTTCAGATGGCCGATTTTAGCGGTGCAAACATGCAGAAAGCAAGGTTGTATAAGGCAAACCTTCAAGATGGAAATTTCCTTTTTGCCAATTTTGAGGATTCGAGCATAACACATGCGAATCTTCAAAAAGCGAAATTCAATATGGCCAATCTTAAAAGTTCGAGCCTCTTTCGGACGGATGTCAGATATGCGGATTTTGAGGGCGCAGATTTACAGATGGCATACTTAGCGCAGATCAAGAATCTGAATAATGCCAATCTTCATAATTGTAATCTCCAAAATGCCACCGGTCTAAAGGGCAATGAATTCGCCGGGGCGGATATTACGGGGGCGAAATTGCCCGACGATATAAAACAATTTAAAACTCTTGATATTGTCGAGGAAAACTCTAAAAATGCGCGGAAGATTTTTCTGGCAATGCTTCTTGCCTGTGTTTATTCCTGGCTGACTATCGGTTCGACTGACGATGTTGCTTTGCTAACCAATTCGTCCTCTTCGCCGTTGCCGATTATCGGAACCCCGATACCGATTGCCACTTTTCTGATAATCGCACCGATATTGCTGGTCGGATTTTATTTGTATATGCATCTATATCTTTGGAGGCTGTGGAAAAACCTCGCCTGCCTGCCGGCGATTTTTGAGGATGGTAAACGCTTGGACGAACGTGCCTATCCCTGGCTTTTAAACGGCCTCGTACGAAGGCATTTTAAAAAATTGAAAAAGGGACGAATTTTAATCGATTGGATTGAAGAAATCATTAGTATCTTTTTGGCTTGGTGGATCGTGCCTATTACGGTTATTATGTTTTGGCTCAGATATTTGCCGAGACATGATTGGACTTGGACATTTATTCAAATAATATTGATTATTCTTTCGGTTATTATGGGCGTTCTTATTTATGGCGCTCACAAATGTATTCTTCGTGGTAAAGATATGCAGATATTCTCCTGAAAATTTGGATATTTTTCGGGAAAATAAAATTTGGGCTTATTATTTTATTATCAATTGTGCTATTATGTTTTTATTACGGCGCAATTAATGGAACTCAAGAGAGTCTGGATATTCCAGTAAAGAGGTCGATAATACCCAGAATTTTTAATGTTATTGGATTTGATATTTTTGCAAATTTTTATGAAAAAGACGTTTCAATAAAACCGGATAATTATTCGTTACTTAGCGAGGAATATAAGATAAAATCAGTAAAAGGTGCAAACCTCAGAGGGAAAGACCTACGATACGCCAATGCTTATGGCGCTTTTTTGGTTAAGGCCGATATGAGGTACGCAAATCTTGAAAAGGCCAACTTGTATACCGCTAACCTTCAAAATTCTTATCTTCAACATGCGAATCTAAATGGCGCTTATTTGATAAGTGCAAATCTTAAAAATGCTAAATTAGATACTACTAATCTGACCGAATCTCACATAATATACGCCGATTTGGATAGTGCTAGCTTTAGGGGTGCGAATACTATACACACAGCATTTATGAATTCAGATCTTCGACATACAGATTTTCGCGCGACTAATTGTTCCACTGCGATGTTTGATGATGCCAACTTACAGCATGCTGACTTTAGTAGTTCCAATCTTAAGATGGCCAATTTGTCAACTGCCAATCTTGACTCGTCGCAATTGTCGAACGTAAATTTATATATGGCTAATCTTACTGGTGCCAAGCTTCGATGGGCAGTAGTCAGGAATGCGACTCTTGATTCTACTATAATGGTTAATGTGAATATATATATGGCCGATCTATGGAATGCAAAACTTAGATTCGCAAGATTAGATCGTGCTATAGCCGATTCGGCGATTTTAAGAGAAGCTAATCTTTTTGGAGCTAGTCTAGAGGGTGCAGCTCTTGCCGGTGCTAATCTCACATCCGCTATTTTTGATTCGGCGAATTTTTCTTCCGCATATCTTAAAAATGCTGATATGTTCAATTCCCGTTTCAATGGGGTCAATTTTGGGAAAGCAAATTTGCAGGGGGCCAATCTTGAAGATGCGGATTTTCAGGAAGCTAAATTTGCGGGTGCTAATTTTAAAGGCGCAAAGTTTCTTAGAGCCAAATTTAAAGGTGCCGATCTTTCCGGTGCAAAAAACTTAACTCAGGGACAACTTGATGAGGCCTGCGGGGATAGTACAACCATATTACCCCCCGGCCTGACTATCAAACCTTGTCCGGAATAATATTTATTTCACCTTGTCTATTATGGTTACGTACGATCCCGAAAAGCACCACCGTCGATCGATAAGATTAAGAGATTTTGATTATTCACAAGGCGGCGCATATTTTTTGACCATATGTACTTATAAAAAGGAATGTATTTTGGGCGAAATCGTCAATGGCGAATTTCGTATTAACAATCTTGGCGAATGTGTATTGGAATCGTGGCATGATTTACAAATACATTATTCAAATATTCAACTTGATGAATTCGTGATTATGCCGAACCATATCCATGGTATAATAATTTTATTCGATGAGCGTTCGGTAGGGGCAGGTCTGAGACCTGCCCTCTTTCGAAAAGGCAGTACAGCTTTATCAAAGTGGGCGGGTCTGAGACCCGCCCCTACCAACAAAAATAACAAAAAAATACATGCTCTCCCGGAAATTGTACGAGCGCTAAAATCTTTTTCCTCTCGCAAAGTCAATAATATTCTCAAAAATACCGGACATCCCGTTTGGCAGAGAAATTATTACGAGCATGTTATACGGGATGAGTCCGATTTGTTTAATACACGTCAGTATATTATTAACAATCCTTTGTTATGGGAAGAAGATGATTATTATTTGAAGACGAGCAAATAAGAAATATTTATATCTGGGGAGTACTAAAAAGGAGGAATACGACTAAATCGATATCATTTCCGTTTATATATTCTAAAAAAACTGCCCCTACACCTGTGAGGCTTTGACCAGTTTCTTAATCGAAAGGCCCTGCACTAAAATCGAGAAGACGACTATGACATAAGTTATCGAGACAATTAAATTACGCGCCTCGCCCGGTGCCAGCGAAAGCGCCAGGGCAATCGAGATTCCGCCGCGAAGGCCACCCCATGATAAAATCGAGATGGCGTTACGCGAAAACTCCTGACGGAATTTCAGTATCGATATCGTTGTCCAGACCGAGAACAGTCGCGCAAACAATGTCACCGGGATAGCAATCAGACCGGCGATTAAATAATCAACTGAAAATGACAGGACAAGTATCTCCAGCCCGATCCAGATAAACAAAACGGCATTTAAGATTTCGTCGATCAGTTCCCAGAATTTGTCGAGATGGTCACGCGTTTCGGCCGACATCGCAAAAGCACGACCGTAGTTGCCGATTAAAAGTCCGGCAACTACGATTGCAATCGGTCCCGATGTATGAAGCATAGATGCCAGCTTGTATCCGCCGATAACCAGCGCCAGAGTCAGGAGGATTTCGACCGAATGGTCATCGACATTTTTTAACATACGATACGCGATGAATCCGAGAATTATTCCGAACACGATACCGCCGATCGCTTCCTCTAGGAATAATAGCGATATATGCGAAACCGATACTGAGTGGCCGGTCAATGCGATTCCGACCAGTACCGTAAAAATCACTACTCCGACTCCGTCATTGAACAGCGCTTCACCGGCGATTTTTATCTCGAGTGATTTGGGAGCCTTAACCGATTTTAATAAGCCCAGCACTGCTACCGGATCGGTTGGTGCAATCAGCGAACCGAAAATAAGGCAATAGATGTACTGCAGTTTTAATCCGAGAAGTATCAGGACATAATAAATGACCGTTCCAACAATAAAAGTCGTCGCCACGACGCCTCCGGTTGCCAGTGAAATTACGACCAGTTTCTTTTTGGCCAGATCGTTAAGATTAATTTTGAGCGCCCCGGCGAATAGCAAAAGCGACAACATCCCTTTCATAAGCGTCTCGCTGAAACTGATACTACCCAACATTTTTTCGGCCGGGGTTCGGATATCGACACCGAGTAAACTCAGGCCGATTATTCCCAACGACATTCCGAGACCGATGACCATTAATCCGATAGTAGAGGGTAATTTGATATAACGATAATTGATATAGCTGGCGACAGCCGCGACACTGATAAAGAGAGCAATAATACTAAAAATTGTCATGTGGTTAAATTAATTGTGTGAAGTTGTTTTGGGAAATAAAAAATTACCCGGCAGATGTGGAGAGGCTGTCCCAAAAGTTGTGTCTGATCCTGATTTCGCTTCTTAGCGAAAATGTGATCTGACACACGTGATTTGAATGTGAAGCACCGCAATTATGTAAACAGCGCCAGTTCACACCCCCGATAAATCGGGGGCAGGAACCGGCGCAACTGAACACTTGTGGGACAACCTCTGGACATCTGCCGGGCACGAGTATTTCAATATTCCCCATACTTCGGGGTGTAATGCTTACATATTCGGCAGGTAGAAACTGACCACTTTTGGTTCGGTCATCTCCTGCAGGGAGAACTTCAAACCTTCGCGACCCAGCCCGGAATATTTAACCCCGCCGAACGGCATCGAATCGAGTCGATAATCGGTCGAGTCATTAATTATAACACCACCGCAATCGAACTCGTACGCCGCCTTAAAGGCAACATCGACACTCTTGGTGAAGATAGCTGTCAGCAAACCGTATGGAAGCGAGTTGGCTTCTTTCAGAGCCGCATCAAGATCATCGATTTTGTACAGATTAACGGTTGGCCCGAATACTTCTTCATAATGAATAGTCATGTCGGGCGACATATTTTCAAGTACCGTCGGTTCCATGACCGCACCCTTGCGTCCACCGCCGATGAGTAATTTGGCACCTTTATCGATCGCTTCCTTAATCCATTTCTCGACCCGAATCGCTTCATCCTCAGTAATCATCGGGCCCATATCGGTCTCTTCTTTCATCTTGTCGCCAATTTTATACTGTTTGGTTCGTGCGACAAATTTTTCGCGGAACTCGTTGTAGATATTTTTATGCACCAATAGTCGCTGAACACCGATACAATTCTGTCCGGCCGCCCAGAAAGCACCGGAGACGCACGATTCGACCGCAGGATCGATATCGGCATCCTCCCAGACAATCACCGGCGAGTTGGAGCCGAGCTCCATCCCAATTTTTTTAATGCCGGCTTTGGATGCGATATGTTTGCCCGCCTCGACACCACCGGTAAAGGAAATCATCCGCACCCGTTCATCGGAAACCAGCGGATCGCCGATAACCGAACCGACTCCGGTGATACACTGAATCGCCATCGGCGGCAAACCCGCCTCGACCATCGCTTCGACCAGTTTGATCGCCGATAACGGAGTGACTGTCGCTGGTTTTAAAATAACCGAGTTACCGGCCGCGATAGCCGGTCCCAGTTTATGCGCGACCAGATTTAGCGGATCGTTAAACGGTGTAATCGCCAGGACAACACCAATCGGGAAACGATAGTAGTACCCTTTCCGATTTTCGCCACCGGGAAATGAGTCGAAGGGAATCGTCTCGCCCAGGATGCGTTTGGCTTCCTCGGCCGAGCAGGTGATGGTATTAACACAGCGCGAAGCTTCCTTTCGCGCCTCGTTGATTGTTTTCGAGGCTTCCCGCGCAATCAGTTTGGCAAAGTCATCGAGGTTGTCCGAAATGATTTGCGCCGTTTTAAAAAGTATCCGTGCCCTGTCGTACACCGTCATCCGTTTGGTGATTTCAAAACCCTTAACCGCCGCGCTTAAGGCGATTTCGACATCCTCAGCGGTGGCACTGGGGACAGTATCGACCAGAGAATTATCGAACGGATCGAGCACCTCGATTTTTTTATCACGGTCAACCCACTGACCGTTAAGCAGCATTTTCATTATTTGCCTCCAACATTAATAATGTCAATCAATGCACTATAGCCGGTTTCGACTCGTCCCGCGCCCGGACCGACAATAGTAACATCACCGAGAGAATCGGTCGAGATGGTCATGGCATTGGTGGCGCCCATTACACCGGCAAGCGGATGAGTCAATTCGACCTGCATCGGTTCCACACTGGCTTTGACTTTTTCACCATCACGCCAGACACGACCGATCAGTTTAAATCGTTTACCATCCGCTTTCGCTTTGGTGATATCGTCGGCGCTGATTTTGGTGATACCTTCGCACGGGAAATCACCCGGTTTGCTTTTGACACCAAAGACCGCATTGGCCAGAATGGTAACTTTGGCGAGCGCATCCCAACCAAGCACATCGGCATCAGGAACAGCTTCGGCATAACCAAGTTCCTGCGCCTTTTTAAGAGCAACCTCGTACGACAACCCCTCTTCCATCTTGCTGAGAATGTAATTGGTGGTGCCGTTGAGAATTCCTTTCATCTCGGAAATGTGACACCCGGCAAGGGTTTCACGAATTAGATTAAGAACCGGGGTTCCGGACATGACCGTACCTTCGTACAGGAATTTGACATTATTCTTATTGGCAAGTTCCCGCATCTCCTGGAAAAACAAAGCGGTCGGCCCTTTGTTGGTCGTGGTCACATGCATTCCTTTAGTTAGTGCGGCGCGAATATGTGATGTCGCCGGTTCGCCGGTTTTGATGTCGGTGTAGGTTGCCTCGACCATCATGTCGGCATCGGCGGCCGCAATCATTGCCAGCGCATCACCATCGAATTTGTTGGACAAATCTGAAAGCTTACCACCTGACTGCGCTTTGTCGTACGCTTCTTTCAGGTTAATACCGTTGGCGTTGTGAATACTTCCCTTGAGCATGTCTGCAATACCGACCACGTCGATTTTCAGGCCATGTTTATCCTGCAGGATTTTTTCTTTTTTAATCAGCAAATCGGCCAGTCCCTGACCGACATTGCCGAATCCGAGTATCAATAATCTCATTATATCCTCCAAATGGATTGTTAACTAAAATTTTACCGGTATTCTATTTTGCTTTATACCTATCCGAGGCATCGAATACATCGATAACATTCACTCGCGAATGAAACTCGGCCGAATGTTCGATCCCTTCAGGTATATAGTACCAATCACCTTTTTTGTACTTTTGTGTTTCGCCGCCAATAGTCAGCGACATTTCCCCCTCAAGCATGATACCCCACTGGGCGCAATGTGAGTGCGGTGGAACCGTACCGACCGGCTGGATATCAAAAAATACTACCTGCCGTTCATCACCGCTCATCAACCAGCCGCGGATACCTTCGAAAGGGACATCAACCTCGGGCAGGTTACGAATCAATTCGGGATAGACTGTCCCATCCCATTTTTCCATTAATTCTTTCATATCGACACCTTTTTATTTATAGGCAATCTTGCCGAATTCGACTTTATGTCCGCGACGCATAATCTCTTTGGCATCTTTGTCGCAGCGGATACATTTATGATAGATAACATCGCCGATCAGTTCCGCTTTTTCATTGCGGTCGTCATCGGGAAGAAAATACGCTTCCATTGTATCGTAGGGTCGCGAGGTGCCATCGCTCTCGTACTTGATAGTTATATCATAGCCGCCGTCGAGTACTTTATGTGCGTTTTCGGTCCAGTCAAAACCTTCCATGCCAAGATCAGGATTAATTCGAAGGTGGGCGGTTAGATAAACATTCGGCAGACCGGACGCCTTTAACTCTTCGGCGCACTGCATGAATGTCGCCGGACTGGCACCGTTACCGATATTGATTTCATAAATCGGAGTCGTGCCGTCGTCGCGAAGATATTCCTTGATGATATTCATCAACATACGGAACAGAATCGCATTCTGAGTTGAAAGGAGCATCGAAATCTTAAAGTTAAGCGCCGGAATCTGGCGACCGTAATAACAGGCGGCCACAATTGTTGACCAGCTTGGGTTCAAAAAGAAGTTATTACCGGTTTCAAGCGCCGTACGGGTGACACCATCGAGATAAACCAGATGGTTATTATCGGCTACCTCGACACCACCGAGATTACCGAAGGCGGTCCCCATGTTTTTCAAAATTATCTGGCTGAGTCCGCCGCCGATATCTTTGCGATGGAATTTATCGCCGGTGATTTTTTCGACTTTGGCGAAACGTTCTTCGGGAAGCGGGGTTGAAAGCAGATTGGTCGAACAGAATTTGCTGGCGCCGAGGATATTTTCGGCCATCGCCAGGGTAGCCAGCAGGTCACCGCTGTAAACATAAAAATCGGTGAGTGAGACGACCGAAATCATCTCGGTCGGGAAAAGAACATCTTTACTCTCGGCGAGTCGTCTGATGCAGTCGAGTGTGACTTTCGCGCCCTGAAAGCCGGAGACCTGTGTTCGACAGACACCGGGTTTGGTCGTTTTGATATTTTCCTGCGCGATAAAGTCTTCGACCTTGGGGAAATTTTTGACATAGTTCTCGGCCTGCTCAAGCATCTCACCGTAACCTTTATTCCCGGCTATTTTTTTTCGATTTTCGTATTTTCTTTTATTTTCGATATTTTCATTGATGGCTTTCCCGCCGCCATAGGCGTCGATAATATTATCGATTGCCTTTTGGTCCTTTTTAGTAAGAAAATCAAAGTGCATATTTTCTCCCTTATCCATAGAATTATTTTTCAATACGGCAAGATATAAAATTGCGACGACCATTACAAGCCGAAAGTCGGCCGCTAAAACCGCCAAAATGTGATTCCATCGGCAATTCTATTGCTTATATTCTGCGCTATGACCAAACTGATAAGAATATCATTGCCAACCGCCCGCCGGATGGCAATTCATGCTCAATTGCTTGGTAATAAGAGTAAACTGCCAAAATCAAAGGAGTCAGCGGCGAGGATTATCGAGAAGCTGGGTTATATTCAGGTCGATACTATCTCGGTTATAAAACGGGCGCATCATCAAACGTTGTGGAGCAGGTTTCCCGGATATAAACCGGAGATGTTATATCAACTTCAGTCGGAAGATCGCCGGATATTCGAATATTGGGGGCATCAAGCGTCGTTTTTGCCGATGTCCGATTTCCGGTTTTATATCCCGATGAAAAAGAGTTTTTATCGGCCCGATAAAGGTTGGGTCAAAGCCATGTATGCGAAGTGCCGGAAATATCTGGAACCGGTTAAAGGACGGATTCGCGAGGAGGGGGCGCTTAGTTCAAAAGATTTTACAACGACGGCCGATCACCGACGCGGCCCGTGGTGGGATTGGAAACCGGCCAAAGCGGCGCTGGAGATGTTGTTCTGGCGGGGGGAGTTAATGATAACCGGGCGGCGTAAATTTCAGAAAGTATATGATTTGACCGAACGGGTTTTGCCTGATTCGGTCGATACGCGCGAGCCTAATGAGGATGAAATAGGTCAGTTTATGGTGAAACGAACGCTTAACTCTTATGCCATCGCGCGGGAGAATGAAATCCGCCATCATATCCAGATTGGTAACCCAGCTATTGTTGCGAAGGCGATTAATAATTTGCTTGAAACCGGCGAAATAGTAAAGGTTGAAATTCCGGATAATGATATGACATTTTATGCCTTGTCCGATAAATTGGAACGATTGTTAAAATTACGGAAATCCAAACCACGTGTTTTAATTATATCACCGTTCGATAATTTAATTATTCAGCGCAATCGGTTTAAATGGCTATTTGATTTTGATTATGCACTGGAATGTTATACACCGCCCGCCAAACGAAAATACGGTTATTTTGTACTACCGATTTTGTATGATGAGCAGTTTGTCGGTCGTGTCGATCCAAAGGCGGACCGACGAAATCAAACTTTGATAATTAATAATATTTATTGCGAATCGATACCGACCGATTTTGATCGATATTTAGAATCGCTGGCCGAAAGTTTATCACAGATGGCGAAGTTTAACGATTGTGATACAATTGAAATAAAAAAATCATCCCCGGCCAAGTTCAAAAACGAACTTAAACGGCAGATAAAAAGATACCAATAATCAAATTCAAATAATGCCTGTTCGGATCGAAAGATAACTACCGGGTGCGGTGACCCGGCAGCACAGATGATTCCGGTAGTATGAACATCTGCCGGTCACAGTTCTATTATTTGTTTTTTATCGACTCTGTATGTTTTTTTATCGCTTTGTCTATTTGTTTGACCGCTTCATTGTCAAACTGTCTCACCTGATTCAGTATATCGCATTCGCACTGACGGACTTCCTCTGTCCAATCTTCGATTTTTTTACCCGACCAGGGTCCCAGGAAAGCATCCTGGTTTTTGAATACGTTACCCATAAGTTTTACTTCGCGACGGTAAATGTCGGCAGCAGAGTATAATAATTTACGGCTTTTACTTTCGAATAAATCGGCGTGATCATTTAGAAATGTAGCCGCCTGTCGTCGGGCATCAACCAGATTCGTAAAGCACCACCAACCGACAAAAAACAGTTTTTCCCGCTCGGGTTGACTAAATGAATCGGACTGTTTGATATCATCGCGCCATGTGGTCAGCGCCTTGTCGCCGTACAGGTAACTGTGCTCTCTTTTTTCGGGATAATTTTCGGGAATCCATTCCCGACGACGCCAGTTGGACGATTGTAATGCCTGAAGGAAATTATCGATTTTATCTGGTGATTGTATGTGTTCTTTGAACATCATCAGCCAGGGACCGGTTTTATCCTGATGACGGATCATAGGCTGGTTGTGATTGTAATTATTCCAGATCAAATAAGTACCATCGTTACGTTTTTCATAACCGTATAAAACGGCGGCGTCGAGATCTTCCACATAGCCCAAAACCGGAAGACCGGCATCGATAGATTTGATTATATCCGGCCCGTACTGACCCATATCCGGGTTGTCCTCGCCCATTTTATTGATATAATCGAATTGCCAGCCGGTGGTTGCGCGAACGGTATCGATTTCAGTTTTAAATTCGCCAACCGGACTGGAAGGGCACCAGTCATTGATATCGGTGCGGCGATACCATCGTACCCGAAAAGCGAGGCCGGTATAGCCCATAATACTGCTGTATGAGTATGGATGTTGAGTTATCGATAATGCCGCGGAGAGTGCCCCGGCGAAAGTACAATTACCCGATTCGCCCCAGCTTAATTTGGGAATACCGTCGATCCATACTTTGCCATTTTCGTTTTTAACTCGTGATTCCGGTTTCACTATGCGTCCCGCATTAACATGCTGTACCATCGCATTCCAGCTTTTAAAACCGTAATCCATCGCCAAGGCGAATTGCACTTCGGTCAGAGACAGATCTGACTTGAGTATTTCCTCGTTGGAAAGCCCGGCAAAGCGATTCAGCAATTTTAGCGTGGTACAGACACTTTTTTCGCCATTGTGGAAAGCCTTTAATACATCTTTGGCCTGATTTTTTAGTTGGCCAAGGTTGGGTTTTGATGGAAGGTTGCGTGACATAACAACTCCTTTCGTTCCTCGCCGGGCCTGCAATAACAGGCTGAAAGAAAGTTGCTTACTTTTTTTCATACAAGGTGAACTCGGTTCTTTCCGCAGACTGGGGAGGCACCCTTTATGCACCTGAAATATTATAATGTTTCGGACGAAAAAGTCAATAAAAAAGTCTTCTTTATATTAGAAACTTGACATTTATATATTCGCATTTATTATTTATGTGAACTCTCTGATTAGGAATCGGGCAATGAATGAATCTAATCGATGCCAGCCGAAAATTCCGGAATATTACCGTAAAACTTATCTAAGATGGTATCGCTGGTTTTCAATAATATATGATTTATTCATGAAAGTATTCTCTTTTCTGTTTTGCGGTGGTTTCGGCGGTGAGAGGCGATTACGCCGGACAGCGATTGAATGGCTGAAACCCCAAACGCGCGATAAAATTATTGATATATGCAGCGGGAGCGGAACTTTAACGATTATGCTGGATGAAGTTATGAATGGTGAGGGAGAGGTTGTCGGTGTGGAGATTTCGCCCGATTTGATAAGAAAAGCAAAAAACAAAAAAGGTGTTTCCGGGCTTAAATTTGTTCATGCTGACGCGCAATATATTGATTTCCCGAATAATTATTTTGATAAGGCGGTTATTTTTGGGGCGTTGCACGAGATGCCTTACGAAGTTCGATGTAATGTTTTGACCGAAGCTTATCGTATTCTGAAACCGGACGGTATAATATTTATTCTGGAACACAATAAACCAGGAAAGAAATGGAAGGCGGGATTTTTTTCGACTATGGAGAGGTTTAATCCTGAATATAAAACATATAAAGATTTTCTGAGACGAGGTTTAATCAATCAAACAGAGCAGGCCGGTTTTGAAATTGTCAAAACCGAAATTATCTGTTGGGAATTTTTTCAAATCGTTTTAGCGGCCAAAAATCCTTAAATTCAGCACTCTTAAAAGAGGTAATTCGTTTGATAGAATACGCGACCGCGATGTCTCGCATTTAAAATGCTAAACATCGCAGTCGCCCATTTAGTAAATATTACATCACTTCCGTAAAGGCAAGTTGCATTCGGCCACCCATTCCTGGCAGGTAACCGGTGGCGGGCCATCCTGATATAAGTAGCGAATGAGATACGTTACGTCGAAAATATTGCAAATACAATCCCCATTGGGATCGCCGCTGCATAGTTCATACGGTGTTGGTGGCGGACCACCCAGATAGAGATAGGAAATCAAATAAGTAATATCAAATATATTTATAACTGCATCCCCGTTACAATTGCCCGGTTCACAATCGCAGATTAAACGCTCCGGCCAGGTGAATACTTCTGGACGATTGTCGATCCACTGAAAAGCCTTGTCGGTCATTTCCTGTATTTCAGCGACACCACCATCGTAACCTATAAGCATCACCGATACAATCACCAGAGAATCGCCAACCTCAAAATCGAAATGGCCATGAGTTGTTACCAAAAACAAATCTTCGTACAATGAATCCGGATCGGGAGAAGTCCATATTTCATATCCGGGAGTATTCTCGACTTTTTCAAAAAAGGCGGGGGCATTAATTCCATCGTATTCATCGATCCAGTCAGGTACAAGATGAGTGAACAAGCCCCACGGATGCGGCAGACTATCATCCTCGGATTCATACGGCAGACGGTAACCGTTGTAATAGGCGATACCGCCGGTGCGATCATCGGCCAACACACAGTCATTGTTGGGTATTGCATCATCTTCATACTCGGCGCCATAACAATAAAACAGGTCGCGAGTTACATCAAAGTTGGATCCGTTATCATTGCTGATATCCGAGGGGATATTCCAATCGGAAATCCGGCCTACATAAACATCTTCAATCTCAATCTCAGAATTATTGAATATTTTTTCTTTGACAATGATGCAGCCGCAAGTATCGGGGTGAGTCGGGGCGAAATACTCAACATTATATCCAATCGCCGAATCCCGCGTCAAAAATCTGCCGGTCGCACCATATTGATATTCGGTATGGGTTAACGAGTCAGCGACGATGTAATCTAAAACAATATAACCTGTGTCCGATAAACCCTCGACTCCACCCTTTTCGACCACACCGTGATCGGGATAATATATACTGGTATGCAAAACAGTATCGAATTCCGCCTTAATCCTGGTTACATACGGGCTGGCATCACGCAGATATATACGCGCGTCGTCGTTATAACCATGTTCATTCTCCGTGACATCACAATCATCGAAGAAATTCATATTGTATCCGCCGTAGGGAATATTACCGCCCTGCCCGATATTACCGGCGTTGTTAAAATTGATTCTTGTGCAGGTTGTTCTGATATCGGCCCATTGGGTTGAATACTCATTCTCGCTGACATTCAGATATATCGGTATGGTCGCTGTTTCCTTATCAGGGGCATCGGATTCAATAATAATAGATCCCTCCAGAAGAGTTTCATAATTAACAATACCGCCGACATTCAACGATACATCAAGATCATAGTAGTTATTGGCACCGGCTGAAATAACCAAGGGACCGGTATTACCGACCGCCAGCCATCCTATCGGACCGTTTGTTTCAACAGTGCTGATTGTGCTTACATGCAAGTCGGCATTGCCGACGTTTTCCATTCGCAGGGTAATATCAAGTTCTATTCCCGGTTCGGTCCAAACCGAGACATCAACCGGCGTAATTGCTTTTGCGGGTGTCGGCACCGGCCAAGCCGGATAGTTTATCCTGACAGGAATTACCACCAAAATCGGATTGGGGACCGGTTCGACACAGGGAACCCGGAACCATTTAACAGCATTAGTCGTCCAAACCATAGCATCCTGGACACATCCTCCGGGATGAATGTCATCGACATACAATACATCAAGATAATAATTACCGGTATATATACCTGAAGGATCGATAATCGGAACACCGGCAAAATTACCCGCAATAACCTCCATTCCGTAGCGTGACATTGACGGCCACATATCGGAGTCGCAGTTAAATCCGACATTGGGGTCACAATTAGGTGAGTACGAGTTGGTCAGGTTGCGCGCCATGTCCCAGTTGAATCCGCCGTTATCGGATACTGCGATGTATAATTCGCCGTTAGCCGTCCCGGAGTGATCGCCGTTTATTCCGGCATGGCTGACATGACAATCATTACTTATACCGTTGGTAATATCATTGAACTGGACAAATAATGCATAAAGCTTTCCATCGCACTCGGAAATCATCGGTTTGACGATACTCATTTCATTCCAGGCGCCGCCATGACAGTAATTAACCGGCGGTAAATCCCAGTTGGCATCCTTTATAACACGAATCATGTCACCCTGGCCGGGATCGTTTGACCAATGCAAAAGACGGCTACCGAAAAAGTGGGGGAAAGAACCGTTTGGTTGGGGATTGGGCGAGTATTCGCGTGCATCCCAGACTATATGTAAATAATCATCGGTATCAAATAAACATGACAGATCGGTATGCGCCCGCCACCCGGGAAGAGTCGGGTCGCTATCGGTAACGTTGACCATCGGCTGCCAGGTCGCCCCGGCATCATTAGAAATCATATAATAGACATCATTATCTCGCTGACGACCACTGTTTACCGGCGGGGTTCCTCCCGGTACAGCCGGGAGATTAGCCAGCCAGACTAAAGCGACGTTATCACTTACTCGTGAAGATGTCACGGTTTGTGAAACATTTTCGACATTATTATCAACAAGCATGGGAGGATCATCCCAGACACCGTTAACTCTTCGAAAGTACATGATGTCGTTGGGAAGATTTATATTTCGAGCGAAAACATGCTCGATTTCATCACCGCCCATTGTTTCCTGGTGCTCGTGCGATGGCCATAGATGCTGTTCCCCAACCGGGTCATTGACCGCCTCATCGAGAGGGAAAAAACAGGCCATAGATACGAGATCCGGCCATATTTTAGATTCAAACCCCAATCCTTCGTCATGATGATTGGAAATAATAACTTTGTCGTCGCTGCGAACATCAAGTCCGACATTGCCGGAATAATTCACACCAATACCCATCCGGGGATGTAAATCACAGCCACCGCCCATACCCATAAAAACGAAACTGCCAACGGTCGCATCCCATGCCTCATATGCCGTACCTCGGTCTCCCCCGAAAATCATATTATCCTGCCGGGTCCATGTGAAATGAACATCTTCGGCACCGCGCCAATCGACTTGGCGATTCATACGACCGTTGGATTGATAATCATAAGTCGTTGTTCCAACCGTTATACCGGGTTCTTTACTGTCTTTACTATAACCCAGCGCGATACGTTTTTCCGGATCAACCGCTTTCGCTTCGGTAGTCGAACTCTCCGGAAGAATTTTGGCATCGTGATAGGTTCCGACTTCGACCCGGTTAATATCGCCGCCAAATACCGAGCCGGCAATAAATAAGGTCACAACCGCGGCCGTCATAAAAAAAGAAATGGGGAATTTTGAAAAACGAAACATTTTTTTAAACTCCTTCCTAAATAAGAAATATATATTGAGATACACCCTTGCCATGTTCCAACATAATGACTTTGCCTTACGCCCGATTGTCAGAAATTCGAAATATTTTAGATTCTAATAGTACAAAAATATACTTCAGAGGTAACATTGTCAAGTATTAATTGAAGATAGTCATTAATATATGATTTGCCGGTTTTTATTTTCGAGCAAATAGTTTATAATTAGAGAAGAGAAATTGATATTTAATCGATAGAAAATATATAGCGAGGTTTTATTATGGATAGACTCAAGTATTACGTTGTCGATGTTTTCGCCGATAGTAAATATGCCGGTAATCAACTGGCGGTTTTCAGAAATGCAGGATCGCTGTCAACCGAGATGATGCAGCGAATCGCCTTTGAGATAAATTACTCGGAGACGACTTTCATTAGTACGGATTCGGAAAGGGATGGCGGTTATGATGTACGGATTTTTACACCCAGGCATGAAGTTCCATTTGCGGGGCATCCGACTTTGGGGACGGCGTTCATAATACAAAATAAAATAGTACAACAATCGGTTGAAAAAGTACAACTGAATTTAAAAGCGGGACAGATACCGGTTACGTTCAGTTATAAAGATAATCGGGCCGATATTTTGTTTATGCGGCAGTTATCGCCGACATTCGGGGAGAAACTTGATGTCAATGTTATTGCCGAGATATTATCGATTGGTGTCGATAGTTTCGACAGTCATTTCCCGACACAGGAAGTCTCGACCGGTTTTCCGTTTATAATAGCACCGCTGACCAATATCGAGGCGTTAAAACAATGCCGCGTTAATTCGGAGAAATATTTTGACCTGATAAACAAACTCGACTCTAAAGCGATTTTAGTTTTTTCGCCGGAAACACACGAGACAGGCAACGATTTGAGTGTGCGCGTTTTTGTCGAATATTTCGGTATCCCGGAAGACCCGGCGACCGGAAGTGCCAACGGTTGTCTGGCCGGGTATCTGGTTGAACATCGATATTTCGACAGCGATCGGATCGATATTAAGGTTGAACAGGGGTACGAAATCGATCGCCCGTCGCTTCTGTATTTGAAGGCCGAGCGAAGCAAAGACGGTATTATCATTGATGTCGGCGGTAAGGTCGTGATGGTGGCCGAAGGGGAGTTTGTATAATCGCTTGTTATCCATCGCCTAAATCTATCGCTTGCTATTTGGCTTCAAACGGCGTAAATTATGCTGTTGAGTAGCCAGGAGCTTATATGAAAATTCGAATACGATTCGTTCTTACAACGCTTTGTGTCGTTATCTTTTGTTTTTTCCTGACACATATATCATTTGGTAGAGCGCTTTATGATATCGAACCGCAGGTGTACGCCGTCGGTAAAATAGCCGCCAGTGCCCCTTATGTAACTCTGGGGGCGCATAAAATCGGCCGGATCGGTATGACCATTACCAACCAGGGTCATTTCGGAAAAGGATTCATCGAGGGACTCAGTGACCCGTTCAGCGGCGGGGAGGCGCCCTCGTGTGTATATCCGTATCCATCGGCTATAAACTATCTTTTTGCCGGTTCTTTCTGGATAGGCGCCGTTGTCGGTCGGGATACTCTGGTTTCGGTCGGCGCCGATGGCTGGCACGGGACAATGGAGCTATGGCCCGATCCGGAGCCGCGCGGACGGATAATCTTGCGCTCGCTGGCGAATCCGGATGATGAGGACGCGGTTTCGGAGCAGGATTTTATTGCCATATACACCGACACCCTGACTAACCCGTTGTACGTGGCCGATGGTCCGCTCGATAACCGTCCGCATATGCCGTTGGGTATCGAAATCACCCAGAAAAGTTATGCCTGGAGTTATTCGTACGCCGACGATTTTATTCTATTCGATTACTCCATAACAAATATCGGCCGTAAAGAACTTAAAAGCGTTTATATGGGGATTTATGTCGATGGTGATGTCGGTAGTGCCGGCTCGTGGGATGATGCGCAAGATGATATCTGCGGTTTCAAGCGCGATATTCCCTCACCGCAGGGATGCGGTTTTATCGATACGATTAATATTGCCTGGATCGCCGACAACAACGGTAAGTACGCCGAGGAACCGTGCCCTTTCAAAAATAACTCGCTGACTTCGGTGACCGGTGTGCGGGTGGTCAGGACTCCGGAAGAAGATACGCTGAAATATTCGTTTAACTGGTGGGTGTCGCACGGAAGTCCGAATCTTGATTTTGGTCCCCGGTTGGCGGGTTCTATTGAGGATCCTTTTCGGGATTTCGGTGGTTTTCTGGGAACTCCGGAAGGCGACCGTAACAAATATTATATAATGAGACATGAAGAGTTCGATTATGATCAGCTTTTCAGCGCGGTTGATTATTCCGATCAGGGGTGGATGGCGCCTTTACCTCTGGGTGAAGATATCGCCAATGGATACGATACCCGTTATTTACTTTCATTCGGACCGTTTAATATTCTGCCGGGCGAGGTACTACCGTTAAGTTTTGCCTATGTAGCCGGTGAGCATTTCCATACCGATTGTGAAGCCTTTTTGGAGATTTTTGATCCCGCTGATCCAACCCCGTACTATGAAACGTTCAGTTTTGAAGAGTTCGGCGAAAATGCAACCTGGGCGTCATGGATATATGACAATCCGGGGGTCGATACCGACGGTGACGGTTATAAAGGGAAAAAGAGGTTTTGTGTCAACGATTCGGTTTGGGTGAGTGATACTATTACGGTCGATTCAATAGTAGAGTACTGGCTGTATAACGATGTCGATACGATATATTACGAGGGTGACGGTATCCCCGATTTTGTCGGTGCTTCACCACCCCCGGCGCCGGAGTTATGGCGAATAGGTACGTCGGGTGATACTCTTGGAGCCAAAATCTTGCCCCGGGTAACCGAGTACAATCTGGGTGAATTAAAAATCCGATGGAACGGTTTTCGCACCGAGACAACTCCCGATCGTTTCAGTAATGATTTCGATTTCGAGGGGTACCGTGTGTACCAGGCATTATCGCCTAATCCGAATAACTTTACACTGGTAGCTTCGTACGACAAGGAAGATTACAATCGATACATCTGGAATGAAAGCGCAGAAATTTGGGAGTTACTGGAAGTCCCGTTTTCATTGGATTCGTTGAAAAAAATATACGGTAAAGAGTTTGATCCCGATTTGTATTTCGCCCCGGAACGAATGTATTCCTGGGGTGGCAATTTGTATTATTTTACACCCGAAGACTGGAACCAGGACGATTTGTTGGATATTGGCGGAATACATAAGGTTTATCCCGAAGAACCTCCTCCGACCGTTTTGAGTCTTGATTCGGCCCGCCTGTTGTACCCTGACGAGTTGACCGAAGATGGATTGTTTTTTAAATATTATGAATATGAATATATCATGTCAGACCTGCTGCCGTCGCAATTGTACTATGTTGCCGTGACCGCATTCGATTACGGATCACCGGGAAGCAACCTAACCTCGTTGGAAAACCCGCCATCAAGAAACTATGTTGCCGAATACGCCGCCAGTGATAACAGTACGGTAGCGGAGAAAGGATTGGATGTTATCGTTTATCCCAATCCTTACAAAATCACCGACAACTATCGTGATGTCGGTTTCGAGGGGCGCGATTATGTCGATGGCGTTTATTCGGGATATCCGGTTATACAAGAGACGCTTCCCGATGAGCGCGCCCGGGCGATACATTTTCTCAATCTGCCGCACAAGTGCACTATAAAAATTTACACTATCGACGGCGATCTGGTCCGTGAACTTGATCATGATTACCCCAAAGATTCTCCGCGGAGTATGCATGAGCGTTGGGATTTAATTACCCGTAATACGCAGTTGGCAGTGTCGGGAATATATTATTATACGGTTGAATCGGAGTATGGCAACCAAATCGGTAAACTGGTTATTATAATGTAAACCTATCTACCGCCGTAACAAGAACTTACCGCACTTACAGATTTATTTTTTTATACTCAAGTTTTATTAAAAATTGACAATAACTATCAATAGTGGTAGTATATTTATTATAACCTTAAATCTGAATGGGAGAGAGAATTATGGGGAACCGTAACTGTTTAGCAGCCATATTGTTATGCTTAACCATGCTTGTTTTGCTGAGTTTAAGTTGTTCCGACGATAAAGATGTAATTTCGAATAACGACGGGCCGGGCAATCATGCGCCTATCCTGGAAAATATCGGGGCCAGAACATGTAATGCCGATGAGTATATGAGTTTTGATATTTCGGCAACCGATCCCGATTCGACTGTCCCAACCTTGACCACTTCGCTTTTGGCCACCGGCGCCGATTTTACTGATAATGGCGATGGGACCGGCACGTTCGAGTGGACACCCGGAAGCGGGCAGGTTGGTGATTATAATGTTACTTTTTACGCCTCGGATGCTTCCTCGGCGGTTGATTCCGAAGTTGTTACGATTACCGTCGTGCTGGAAAATCATGCGCCGGTGCTGGCGGCAATCGGAGCCAAAGCGACCAACGAGGGGACCAACCTCAGTTTTGAGGTGACCGCCTCTGACGTTGATGGTACCACGCCCACGTTAAGTACATCGACACTTCCGACCGGAGCCGGGTTTACCGATGATCAAGACGGTACCGGTAATTTCAGCTGGACCCCGTCCGGGACACAATCGGGATTGTTTTCGGTGACATTTTATGCCGGCGACGGTTTATTGGTCGATTCGGAAGTGGTCGCAATTACGGTTAACGATACCGGTAGCGTGTCGGGGGCGATAATCGCCGATCATAATGCGGCGGTTGATTTCGAAAATATTCCCGAAGCGGTTATTCGTCAGGTACGATCGAATTATTATGTGTATTATGGACATACATCGCACGGCCGGCAGATAATGGTCGGATTACAGATGCACAACGACGAAGATACGTTATATACTTACGGAAGCGCCGGGAGTTTACCGTTCCGGGATTACGGTTCGGATGACCTCGGTCATAATGGCGACACCAGTTGGGTGACTACTACGCGCTACGAACTCGATAATCACAGTGAATATAATGTTGTTATGTGGTCATGGTGCGGCGGCGTTTCGGATAATACCGAGGCGGGTATCAATATTTATCTGAACGCGATGAATCAACTGGAACTCGATTATCCCGATGTTACATTTATATACATGACCGGACATCTTGATGGTACCGGTCCGACCGGGAATTTATATATTCGTAATCAGCAGATAAGAGATTACTGCACAACCAATGGCAAGATTCTTTTTGACTTTGCGGATATCGAAAGTTATGATCCGGACGGTACTTATTATCCGAACGAAAGTGATGGTTGCGCATGGTGTACGACGTGGTGCTTATCGTACGACTGTCCGTCATGCGCCGACTGCCCCCACTCGCACTGTTTTAATTGTTATCAAAAGGGAAAAGTTTTCTGGTGGATGATGTCGCGTGTCAGCGGCTGGTCGGGGGATTAAACTTTACGAACAAATGGGTTCGGTATTCGTAGAATACCGAAAAAGGAGAAGGATGTGTTTCAGATAAAGAAAATTCCCAAACGGCATTATGATTCTTATGTCGAGATTGTTGCCAATGCTTACCCCGGAATGGAAACCACTACCGTCGAGAAAAAGAAAGCGCTCAAATTGCGATTGCTTCGGCTAGAAAGCGAAGATAAAATATCAAAATCTTTTGGGTACTATCGAGAGAATAAACTGCTTGGTGTTATGCGCCATTATGATTTCAGCATGACCATGTTCGAAAAACCTATTCCAGTCGGAGGAATAGGTCTGGTGGCGGTTGATCTTCTGCATAAAAAAGAAAAAATATGTAAGGAGATGTTGAAATTTTTTCATGATAATTATCTTAAAAAAGGAACATGCATGACCTCGCTGTATCCGTTCCGCCCCGATTTTTATAAAAAGATGGGTTACGGATATGGCGTGAAAATGAATCAGTACAAGATTAAACCGTCCGATTTTCCGAAAGGGTTATCCAAAGAACATATTAAGTATCTGTCCAAAAAAGATTTTCCGGCAATAAATAAATGTTACGACCGGTATGCCGGGCGGACACATGGCATGATGAAACGTACGGTTATGCAGGATGTTCGCCTCGAACTTCTAAATCATGTTATTGTCGGGTACAAAAGGGGCCGAAGAATTGAAGGATTTATGACTTTTTCATTCAAGTCGGCACATGGCAGCAATTTTGTATTAAACGATATGCATATCGGCGAATTTGTCTATGAAAACCGGGAAGTTTTATCTGAAATGTTGACTTTCCTGCATTCGCAAGCCGATCAGGTCAATCATATTGTATTTAATAATCAGGATGAATTCTTTCATCATATCGCCGGTGATCCGCGCAATCATACATACAATATTATTCCCTCGGTGGCGCACGAATCGAATACGCAGGGGGTGGGGATAATGTATCGAGTTAATGATGTCAAAAAACTATTTGAACTGCTTGGCGAACATAATTTTAATGATGTAACCTGCCGTCTTAAAATTAAAATTAAAGACAGTTTTGTTCCGTCCAATGCCGGCGATTGTATAGTACATTTCAGAGATGGTAAACCGGCGATACAAAAGGGCGGTAAGTACGATATCGCTGTTGAAATGGACATATCCGATTTTTCGTCGATGATTATGGGGGTTATCGATTTTAAGACCTTGTACAATTATAATCAGGCCGAAATTTCTGATATAAAAAGTATTGATATTATAAATGAGCTATTCGCGGTTGAGCAGAAACCGGTTTGTATGACGGCATTTTAGTTTATTCGGGTACTTGTCCGAAGAACATGGTATAAGTAAAGAAGCCGTGATAGTCACGGCGATATAAAATATATTCAGGTGAATCGGGATCGGTCAACCGGCGGAATAATTCGGAATCCTCAGGCGATAATTCATTGTCATCCCATCGCATTTGAATCAACGATAGCATTGCCTTGCGTATAGCATCGCTTAATGGTACGACAACGTTACTTATAAATGTTCTGGCTGTACAATCTACCAAGCCAGCCTTTTCAAGCCAGTGAAGTGAATTTAGAAAGTGTTTTTTCGGTGAAGAACCTTTGGTAAAAGGTGCTATTCCCGATGTTGTGGCGTTCAGTTTCGCTTCCAGTTCGGGATAACCGGGAAAAAACTGTTGTGATGAATAAGCCAGAATGACAATCACTCCGCCCGGTTTGACTACTCGTGAAAGCTCTTTTAATATCGGCAACAAATCCATAGGTGCATAACCGATACAATCAACGCTCCAGACCCAATCGAAAGTATCATTGTCAAACGGAAGATGACTCACATCGCCCTTTTGAAATGTAATTTTTGTCCGAACACCCGACTCTTTTACAAATGATTGCGCATGTTTTAAAAAGTCGGTTGATAAATCCAACCCGACTATATGACTGTCTTTTCCGATAGCGTCGGCCAGCATCGGCAGATGGAGACCAATACCACATCCGGCATCAAGCCCGAAACTTCCTTCGGGCAGATTCAAATAATTTATGGCGTCCCGGATAACTGTTTCGCGCAGAGGGGCAGTTTCAATTAGTTTATTGATGTAGTCATCGGCACCGGACATCAGGCGCTATTCTTTCTTTTTCTCTTTCGGGAACAGCGGTTTAGCGAGTTCTTCGGGGAGCTGCACTTTGGGGCGGGCGACACCGAAATAGCGCTGGTACCATTTCCATTTTTTCTTCTCGGTTTTCATAAATTTTTTAAGCGCTTTTTCACGTTCGTACAACCGGGCATCATGCTTTTCAATTTTCTGTAGCAGAATCTCGACATTCTCGCGTCGCTCCAGAGCCAGACGCAATGTATCATAATCGCGAAAATTAAAAATAGTCTGGACAATCGGCTCAAAAAAGACCATCGCCTGCGAGCCGATATAGTTAAGCGGTTTGACCGATTCCAAAAACAATATTGCCGGGACCGCCATCCGCCACTCGACAACTTTTTTGGCCAGTTTTTCCAGAATTACGTCTTCTTCGGCCGGAATCGTTTGTTTTTCCGGATCGGTCGGTTCGGGCGAACTTCGGAAAATCGACATCTTATTCGGTCTCCTTTTCGTTCGCTACGGTTTTATTTATCTGTTTTTTTACGAACGCGATTACATCATCTTTGTTGTACCAGAATTTTATATATAATCCGCGGAAATTTTCAAGTCGCGACGGGCGCGCGAATGGTGACAGCAGGACACCATTTTTATCCGGATAGTAAGTACGATACTGTGACCATTTCTTTTTTAACGTTTGCGCTTTGGTTTTGACTATTATCTCGTCGTCGGTCAGGCGATACGATGTTGGGAAATAAAACGAAGCGAGCGAGCCGAACAAGATTAAAAATCCCAGCAGAGCGAACCATATCGAGTAGGTCATAAAATAAACGACACCTACTAATATGACGATGAAAATCGAGACGAGGGCCGTTACTTTGATATTTTTTTTGGCCGGGTGGCAAACCCATTCGAGACTTGACGAAAATTCCTTTTTATCTTCTCCGGGTTGTATTTTTTTCGAATCGGCCTCGAAACCCAACGATAGCTGGGATTCGTCTTTTTCGTTATCCATGATTTTTCTTCTGATCCTCGTCGGGCGTTCGATATCGTTCCTCGCGGACCTTGTGCATCATCTCCATCATATCCTTTGGTTTGATGATTTTCTTTTCTATCAAAAGCCGAACCAATGCTTCCTGTGCCAGATTATTGGAAAGCGCCAACTCCTCGAAACTGACGTCACGCTCCTTGCCATCCACAACCATCTTTAATGCAAATTTTTTCTCATCAGCCATAATTTATCTCCCTTACTATTTTGAACGTGATGTCTTCATTTATCATTTTGATTTACAGGTATTACTTTTTTGGGTAGACCGTCTTTGATAGTATAAATCGGAAGCTCGATATTCTCGCGATTATCACCGAAACTTACAATACCGGCCGCACCCTGGTAATTGGTAACACCTGCAATGTAATCGCTGATTTCGTTTCGTGTATATAATCCACGCATGAGGGCATTACATATCAGCGAAACGGCATCATAACCAAGCGCCTCGAGATGTCCCGGCTGACGTCCGTATTTTTTATCAAAATCAACAGCAAAACGTTGAAACGCTTCGCTGTTGTCGCTATCCAGTATCCCCGATGCGAAGTAACATTCGCGGGTAATCAACTCACCCAGATTGTAAACACGCGAATTACCCCAACCATCATTCCCGAGAAAGATTGTATTAAGGCTATAAAATTGTATCTGCGGCAGAAGCTGGCGAAGCTGGCCGGCATCGGCCGGGATAAAAAGACAATCAAGCCGTACCGGAATCTCCTCGGCTTCGATGGTATCGCCAACGTCGTCGATAAATACAATCGAATCCAGCAATTCACCCATAATAAGCGATTTCAAATCGCGTATATATGGTCCGAAATCGGTTTCGTTGGCGCGAAAATATTCGATTCCGAGTATTGTCCCGCCCAGTTCTTCGAATCGTCTGGCAAATGCCCGGGCCATTTTTAAATTCGAGCTGGCGGTGGGGGTAATAATCGCGGCGGTATCGGCACCAAGCCATTGCACTGCGTAATCAGCCATTCGAATACCCTGTAAATCGATATTCGGTTGAAGTTGAAAACTTGTCCCCGATAATTCGGTTAAACCACCCTCGGTGGCGGCCGGAATAACAAGTGGCATATTGCCGCATGACAGGACGGCCGAGGCTACCGATGTTTCACTGCTTGTCAGGGGGCCGACGACGGCGGCAGTACCCCTCTGGGCGAGTCGCTTGATAATCCGCGCCGCTTCGAGATTATCACCCTGTGTATCGTACAACACCGGTTTGATATTTCCTCCGGTTTGCCGGGTGTACTGCCCGATTTTAAGCATGACGCCATCAAGAATCTGTTCGCCGAATTTTTGAAGGTCACCTGACAGCGGCAGGACAATACCGATTTCGGCTTCCTGTTTTAAAAATTGTCTGGATTGCTCGATCAGCAATCTCGCTTCGTCTTGCGTACAGGTTGACAACAGATTGTTTACCGGGCGATAGTTTTTTTGATTTATCAATGCTTTGGCGGCGGCGATTAATATCTCGCACTTCCGATTAGCGGTTATACTGGCGGAGCTGATTTGTTCCAGTAAGGCGGTGCGCGGATCGAGCGGGAAGGCTTTGATTGTTTTCAGAATCAGTTGATCAAGTTCATTATCATCTGAATGTTTATAAGCATCGAGATAAGCGCGAAGGGCCATATCTGCCCGCGACACACGGTAATAGCTGTTACCCAGAAAATAGTAGGCATAGGCTTTATATTTGGAATACGGTAAATCTTTTATAAGTTTTTTAAATTCCGTGATACTGGATTCGTATCGACCATCATAATACCCCGCCTTGGCCTTATAAAATAAAAACTGATCGGCATCGGTATCATTTGGATACTGAAGGTACAATTCCGAGAACTGACTGTAAGCCTCGGAATAATCGCCGGAATTGAGATGTTTATATGCTTTTTGAAAAATCGATTGAGCATTGTCCGCTTTCGCCGCCGGTAAAGAAACCAATAGCAGAAACAGTAAAAATATCAGTATATATTTAATACGTGGAAACAACACTACAACGAATATTTTCCGAAATCTTCGGGGTTAATCTTTTTCAACCGATCGGCCAGCGATTCCTTTTCTTTGCCTTCTTCTGTACTTTCTCCGGACATCTGAAGATTAAACAAACCTTCCTCGGCGTAAATCGGTGCGTTGGTTTTCAAAGCGAGAGCTATCGAATCGGAGGGGCGAGCATCAACCTCATGCATGGTCCCGTCATCCTTTATCATAACGCGGGCATAAAAGGTTTGCTCCTTCAATTCGGTAATCTCGATTTTTTCCACATGAGCCGACAGCATGGCGATAACAGTTTTCAGTAAATCGTGTGTCATCGGTCTTTTGGCGCCGACCCCGGATAGTTCCATCGCAATCGCCCACGCCTCGGCATGGCCGATCCATATCGGAAGGACCTTGTTGGTTTCTTTGGCGGCCAGAATCACAACCGGTGAATTGGTTGTCATATCCAGCGCCAGGCCATCGACTTTTACTTCAAGCATAGCCATGATTAAGCCTTCCTGATGACCCACAACTTAATATTGGCAATGACGTCTTTCTCGATTTTAACCGGGACCGTATAAACGCCCAGCGATTTAATCGGCTCTTCCAGTAACACACTTCTCTTATCTGTAGTAACGCCTTGTTCGGCGAGCAGGTCAACAATATTTTGCGATGTAACCGAACCGAAAATCTTATCTTCCTCACCAACCAAGACTTCGCTGGTCAGCGACAGTTTTTCCAGTCTTATTTTCAATTGTTCCGCTTCACGAAGCTGTTTGCGTTTACGGAATTCATTTTGTTTTTCAATCTCACCGATCGCCCTCAGATTGGCTTTGGTCGCCGGAATCGCCAGATTTCGTGGAATCAGAAAGTTACGACCGTAGCCCGCTTTTACTTCGATAGTCTGGCCCGCTTTGCCCAGATCCCGAATATCCTGTCGAAGTATGACCTTCATAACTCTATCCTTTCTAAATAAATTTCCAAATTAACCAATAATCCTCGCTCGGACCTTACGGAAATCGAAATAACTGTCAAACAACCCGATAAATATGGCGAACAAAGCACCGGGTAAAAAAGCTATATAAAAAATAATTCTCAATAGCAGCGACAGCTTGATTTTTTTCAAATAATATTCGAAAACCGATAGTCCAAACACGGCGTAAAAAAACGCCATAAATAAAATTGCGTTATCGGCCACGATTCGTATCGACTCGTTGCCGATCATCCGCAACAAAATTGTGATACCAACTATATATATATAATTATAAGGCATCTTCCAGTAAGCGAAACCGATTAAAACCGGTTGAAAACGTCCCAGCATTTTCAAAATCAGCATCAATCCGACCCATCCGAGAAACAACTGCCCGATTCCGGAGAGAATCAACAGCGATGGTGTCAGCCTTCGGAAGGTGTCGAACATTTGCGATATGCTTTCCGACATGCGTACTCCGCCCGCCCCGGCACTCATACCGCCCATAAGATTTGTGGCCATCTCTTTAGATTGGTCGATGGCACCAAAAATTGTATCCTTTTCGAGCAGGAAAATTCCGAGTGTGATAACTATCAGCGACAGCATCGAAATAAGAAACGCTTTCGGCGGTGTTTTGCCGACTGCCATCATACGTCCCAGGACGGCACCGGGGATTATAATCTGTGCCCAGATACCAATCAGAATGGGATTGAATCCGTAGAAAAACAGGGCCATAACCAATGAACCGATTCCGCCGAGCAGTGCAAAAAGAAGCATTCCTTCGAAAACGAAATACAATATTGAGAAGATTGCGGCCACCTGAGCTAAGTAACCTACAACCGGAATTCCCGAAACAATCAGAAAAACCAGCAGGAAGAACAGGCAAAAGTAGTTAACCAGAAAGTCGGCTGTTTTCATATCAAAAAACATTGTAATACCGGTTCTTTTCGCCTATCTGTAATATTCACTGGTGAACGGCATGATGGCCAGATGTCTGGCGCGTTTGATAGCCGTTGTCAGCCTTCTTTGATGATGCGCGCAATTACCGGAGATTCGACGCGGGACGATTTTTCCGCGTTCGTTCACGAATCTTTTCAGCAGGCGATCATCGAAATAATTTATGAAATCGATTTTATCTTCGCAAAAACGGCAGATACGTTTCCTGCGCGCGAAACCTTCCCCTCGTCTTGCACTATATGAATCACTTCTTTTCTTTCTTGGATATGCCATAATTATTTTATCCTCTGTATATATTAAAGTTCCTCTTTCGGTTTCTCGTTTGTATCGTCGGCCGATTCGGTCTCTGCCGGAGTTGTCGGTTCCGGCACCGGCGCCTCGGCAGGTGAGGTTTCCTCTTTAACTGGTTCCGTCTTCACTTCCATGGGCTTTTCTTCCACCTTTGGTGCCGCCGTTGTTTCTTCCGGTTTCCTTTTCTCGGTTACCGCTTTACGCGGCGCGAATGACTCGGTCTCCTCGTTTTCTTTCTCTTTCAGTTTACCTTCGAAGGCGACCGTAAGATTTCGGATGTATGGTTCTTCAAGACGATAGAAACGATCCAGTTCTTTCAGGATGGTATTGTTTCCCTCGAAAACGATACGAGTGTAATAACCTTGAGTGAACTTCTTGATGGCATAAGCCAGCCGTCGGACACCCCAGCGATCTTCCTCCAATACTTTTCCCTTGTAACGAGAAATCAGATCGGAAACTGCTTTGATTTGTCGGTCGAACGCGGCGTCATCGGCCTGTGGACTCAGGATAAAGGTCGTTTCGTAAACACGCATTAACGATCCTCCCTTCGGACGTTTAAAGTTTCAAACGGCCCCGGTTTTAATCGTTATCCGGAGCAGGGTTACTATTATATATATTCATCGCCTCTTCGGGGCGATTTGTTAGCAAATATAATACAGCCTCCATAGCTTTATCAAGCATTTTATTTTTTATTTCGGACTCTTCGGCGGAAAACCGTCCCAGCACGAATTGTATAGGATCGATATCGTCCGGTATTGGCCCGGAGCCCATTCGCAGGCGAAGGATATCTTCGGTTTCCAAACTGGCAATAATCGACTCCATTCCATTATGGCTCCCGGCAGAACCTTGCATTCTTATACGAAGATTACCAAGCGGCAATTCAAAATCGTCGTAAAGGATTAAAATATTGGCCGGGGTAAGGTTGTATCGGACCATCGCCTGAATCACGGCATTACCTGACGCATTCATATAAGTTGTTGGCCAGACTAATCTTACCGTGCGCCCCTCGAATTCCTTCTCGGCCTGATAATAATCGCCCAGACCGGCTTTTTGGCGGGCTTTCCATTTGAGGCTGATTTTATCGAGTAAATCATAGCCCAGATTGTGCCTTGTTTCGGCGTATTTAATTCCCGGATTTCCCAGCCCGACGATGAGTGAGATCATAATCTTCTATCATTTCCTTCTTTTTTTGCCAATGTCAACCACAACCTCAGCCTTAAAGCCGGTGTTAATGCCCAAACATTTTTTTTCACAAAATCCATAATTTTGTCATGTTCTATCGGGATGACGCCAGGTACTGGCGGTTTGCCATATAATTCAGTGTTGAACGAAAATAGATATATCTTGGTATTGGCATTCTTTGCAGCGTCTTGTCTATAAGATTCAGGATTTAATCGTATATCTCCCGTTTTTACTTGCACAAGACATGTCTCTTTTTTCTTATTTATCATTGAAAATTCGAATTTCGATTTACTTCTAAAACAGGTAGATTTGATTAACACCCAATTCAATGATTGAAGATATGCTGCGACAATATCTTCCGCGTCATCAGGAGTTATTATACCGAAAAAATCATTGGCGTTGATTTCGTATATTCTATTTTTTAATTCAATGTTATCAATGACGGGTTTCCAGTTCTGGTCGTTTGATAATTTGTCGAATAAATAGCTATGATATTCAAATTCACTTTCAGTAACAATAATTCTTTGAATCATTCGTTGGGCGATTGTACCTCGCTGAATTTTTCCTGAAACATATTTTTCGGGAACTTCCACCCATTCGGCCCTTCGGGCATGACCAAGATCATATTCATCATAGATTGTCTTATCCTTTAATTTATCATCAATTGCTTGTCCAAATAATAAATCACTATCTGCCTTACATAAATGATACAAGCCCCCTTGATGAATCCAAACATGGTCGCCCGGTTTCATATCTTCCATAAGATATTTAACAGGAGACGGCCATTTATGATTAAGACCGCCTACAATTTTCTTTGCATCTTCAAGGTCTTTCGGGATTTCTTTCTCATAAAAAAGAGACCATCCGACTCCCAATAACCCCTTTTCTTTACATAATTTAAAGGCATCAGTGGATTTGTCACCATTCGGTTTAATCGTCAATTTCCAGGTCGTTTGCATAAATCCTCCCTATTATATCTGACTTAATCTATGCCTTTTTCACATTCAACAACCGCAATGAGTTGCTGACAACAAACAATGATGAAAACGACATCGCGGCGGCAGCGATAACCGGCGACAGACTCCAGCCGAAAATCGGATAAAACAGCCCGGCCGCCAGAGGAATCGCGATAATATTATAGAAAAAGGCCCAGAATAGATTCTGCTTGATAGTACGTAGTGTCAGCCGCGAAATATCGAGCGCATCCAGTAATGATTTCAAATTATCCCGCACCAGAATAATATCGGCCGACTCGATGGCGACATCGGTGCCGCTTCCAAGCGCCACCCCGATATTGGCCGAGGCGAGCGCCGGGGCATCATTGATACCATCACCAACCATCATCACATTATGATCGGCACGGCGAAAAGTTTCGACAATCACCGCCTTCTGATCCGGTTTAATACCGGCCTCGAATTTTTTGATTCCCAAGCTATTTGCCACACCCCGCGCGGTTTTATGATTATCGCCGGTAAGCAGGACCACCTTACGACCCGACTTATGGATACCATCGATAACCTCGGCCGCTTCATCTTTTATTTTGTCGGCCAGCGCCAAGAACCCGAGCGCGTGGCCATCAGCGGCAACATATATGACAGTGCGCCCTTGCGACATCTCTTTATCCGCCTCTTCGGTCAGTTCTGTGATATCGATTTTTTCTTTTTGCATCGTTGCTTCGTTACCGGTGAATACGATGATGTCATCAACTTCGGCTTTCAAACCAAATCCAGGTGATTCGACCAGATTTTTGGGTGTGATTATTTCGATTTCCCGCTCTTTAGCATTGTTGACCACCGCCGCCGCCAGCGGATGCTGGGAGCCGGACTCGACCGAGGCGGCCAGTTTAATAAGTCGATCCTCTTTCTCTTCATCGAGAGATTTCACCGCCCGGACCTCGAACTCGCCGTACGTCAAAGTACCGGTCTTATCGAAAATAATATATTCGGCTTTGTCGCAATTTTCGATTATATCACCGCCGCGAAAATAAACTCCCCGACGAGCGGCGCGGCCGGTTCCGGCCAGTATCGCTGTTGGTGTTGCCAGACCAAGGGCGCAGGGACATGCAATAATCAATACCGCCACCGGCGCTGTCAGAAGAAAACGACTGCCCGGATCGGCCAAGTACCAAACGATAAAAGTAAACAGTGCAATCAGTAATACAATCGGGACAAATATCCCGGCGATTTTATCGGCCAGTCTTTGAACCGGGGCCTTTTCGTTTTGAGCCTCAACCACCAGTCTGACAATACTCGACAGAAAGGTATCCTGACCGACCCCGGTCACCTCGAATTTGAAACTACTGTTACCATTAACCGAGCCGCCGATAACGTTATCACCGATGTTTTTTTCAACCGGCAGAGATTCCCCGGTCAACATCGATTCATTCAATGCCGGTGTCCCCTCGATTATTTTTCCATCGGCTGGGATTTTCTCGCCCGGTTTGATATAAATAATCATCCCCGGTTTAATAACTGCCACCTCGACATCAACTTCGGCATCGTTGATAATCGCCGTTGCTTTTTCCGGGCGAAGTTTCAACAGGGCACCGATAGCATCTCGCGCACGGCCCTTGGAGCGTTCTTCGAGAAAACGGCCGAGTAAAATCAGTGTGATAATCATTGCCGCCGTCTCAAAATAAAAATGCGGTCCGGTAATCTTTTTCAAAGCAAAAATATCGACAATTATATAACAGCTGTACAAAAAGGCGGCCAGCGAACCGAGCGCGATCAGTGAATTCATATTGGCATGAAAACGTTTGGTCTGATTCCAGGCGTCGGCAAAAATCTCACGCCCTGAATAGAACATAATCGGCAAAGACAGTAAAAACATCACGATTCCGGCGATTTTTGGCCCGACCAGCATATCAGGCAGAAACATCCCACCGAAACTGAAAACCAGAAGCGGTATAAGAAACGCTAAAGCGCCTAAAAATCGTTTGCGGGATTGAAATATTTCGTTGTTTTCGAGATTTAATTCTGTTTTGGCCGCCGAAGGTGTATATCCGAGCTGACTGATTTTATCAAGAATCGATTGTTGATCGGTTTTTTCAGGTTCAAACTCAACCGCCGCTGTCCCAAGTGCGAAATTGACCTGCGCCTGTTTGACACCATCAATCTCCGAAAGCCCTTTCTCGATTCCGGCGGCGCACCCGGCACAGTGCATCCCATCGACATTAATTCGGAGTTTTTGCTCTTCGCTCATTAACATAAGATACTATACGGCAAACGATTTCAAAACAACAAATTAAACATAATCGGGGTATCCTCTTTGATGTGTATATCGGTAATACCAATATATTATAAATAGTCCAGCCGCGGGCGAATCGCTAATATTTTAAGTCAACTTGACTTGAATCGTATAGTATAATAATATTAAGCGATTGCAGGTTTTGACCTTTAATAATGTAGGTTTACCGATATATGAAATTCGCCAATGAAACCGCTCTGTTTGCTTTTATGATATTTACGATTTTTTCCGGTTTGGTTTTTGCCGGGGAAACAATTTCTTTTGCCGATGCTTCAGCTTTATCCAAATCTCAGAATAAACCGATACTTATGGAATTCTTCCGGTCCGACTGTGAGTACTGTCAGGAGGCGGCTGTTGAAGCGAAAAAAAGCGCAATAATGAAGGAAGCTTTAAAATCGGTTATACATATGCCTGTTAATGTCAGGGAAGGCGAAGGGTTCGACCTGTCCGATAAGTATCGGGTCGGGATGACCTACCCGGTATTTATTCTGACCAACAGCGATGGTGATGTCATCCGGCGGTGGGTCGGTTTTAACAGCGCCAATCATTTTGTCGGGATGCTTCGGATGGGATTAAATGATCTGACCACCATAGATGAGCGCGTGAATAATTTTGAGCAAAATCCGGAAACAAACAATGCGTTATTCCTGGCCGGTTATTATGCTGATACGAAAGAATACCTGAAGGCGGTAAATTATTACCGACGGGCCCAAAAGCTGGGCGGCAATACGGTGATAGATTATGAGTATAAAATTTTTCAGAATATGGCTTCAGCCGCGTGGGAGTATGAAATACCTTTCAAAGATATTTTACCCTCGGCCGATGTTCTTCTTCGCCCCGATTATAAAAAACCGGAGAGCGTGATTAAAATGGCGCGGATTATTTCTCGAGTCGCTCGTAAGCTGGATAAAACCGAATACCTGAAAAAATATATAGATGCCGGAAAAAAATTAACCGGGCCCAAGTCCGACGATAAAAGTCGGAGATATTTTCAGGAGTTTGAGATGGATTATGCGCTTCATGTCGAACATGATACCACCAAGGCGCTGAATTTGAAAAAAAGTTCGCTCGGCCAGGGGTGGGAGACCTCGCCGGATAAATTTTATGATTTCGCCGATTGGTGCCTGCAGAGAAAAATAAATTTAACCGAAGCCCGGAAGTACGCTCTTCAGGCGACGAAGTATGCTCCGGAGGGTGCTTTCAAGGGGCGGGTGATAAAAACGACCGCCGAGATTTATGATGCGCTCGGTGACAGTAAAACGGCGATTGATTTGATGGAGGCGGCGATGGAGCAGGATCCGGGCAACAGTTATTACGAATCGCTATGGAATGATTTTCGTAAAAAACTCCAGGGACGGAAATGAAATGGGTCGTGTTTTATATAAACAAATCCGGTTGATAAATATGCTTTAAATCTTATATTTGGCTATCGAGATTGAAAATAAAAAAGGTGCTTTATGCCTAATATTATAACAAAAATTTTCGGGACCAAGCATGACCGCGATGTCAAAAAGATTCGCCCGATTGTCGCTGAAATAAACGAACAGTTCAAAAAATTATCGTCACTTTCGGAAGAGGAGTTGAAAGCCAAAACCGACGAATTCAAAAAGCGAATAGAAGACGGCGAAAGCCTCGATGAATTGCTTCCCGAAGCCTATGCGGTCGTAAAAGATGCCTGCCGACGTTTGTGCGGGACGATTTGGGATGTGGTCGGTATCGAAACCGAATGGAACATGGTCCCGTATGACATGCAGTTGATGGGCGGTGTGGTTTTACATCAGGGAAAAATCGCCGAGATGGCGACTGGTGAAGGTAAAACGCTGGTGGCGACGCTTCCGACCTATCTGAATGCTCTCTCCGGCAAGGGTGTGCATATCGTTACGGTTAACGATTACCTGGCCAAACGTGACAGCGAATGGATGGGGATGATTTTTAAATATCTCGGTCTTACGGTCGGATGTATCCAAAACGATATGAACAGCGCCGAACGTCAGGCGGAGTATCAAAAAGATATTACATACGGAACCAACAACGAATTCGGATTCGATTACCTTCGCGACAATATGGCGCAGACAGCTGAAGATCGGGTGCATCGCGGATACAACTACGCCATAGTTGACGAGGTAGATTCGGTGCTTATCGATGAGGCGCGGACACCGTTGATTATATCCGGCCCGGTCGAGAGTACCATTCATAAACGATATTCCGAAATGAGGCCGACTGTTGATACCCTGGTCCGTAAACAGACCAACCTGGTGAATGAAAAAATCGCGCAGGCTGAAAAACTTCTACAAAGCGGTAATCCCGATGATGAGTATAAAGCTGGCGAATTACTATTATCGGCCAGTCGCGGCGCGCCGAAAAATAAAAAATACCTGAAATTATCCAAAGAACCGGGGGTTATCAGCTTGACTAATCGGGTTGAGTCCGATTATCTGCGGGATAAAAAGTCGCATCTTGTCGACGAAACTTTATACTATGTTATCAGCGAAAAAGAAAACTCGATAAACTTAACCGATACCGGACGCGCCCAGTTTTCCAAGTCGGAGCAGGAGCTATTCGAGATTCCCGATATAACCGAAGCGATGTCGGAAATCGAGGGGGATAGTACTATATCGCCCGAAGAGAAAACCAAAAAAATCGATGAGCTTTATCGGGTGCACACCGAGCGTTCTGAAAAAGTACATTCTATTAGCCAGTTACTTAAGGCATACGCTTTGTTCGAAAAGGATGTCGAGTATGTCGTGCAGGACGGCAAAATCATGATTGTCGATGAGTTCACCGGGCGTTTGATGCCGGGACGGCGCTACTCGGACGGGTTGCATCAGGCAATTGAGGCGAAAGAGAAGGTCCGTATCGAGGGTGAATCGCAGACGCTGGCGACAATTACCCTGCAGAATTATTTCCGTATGTATGATAAGTTGGCCGGTATGACCGGTACTGCCGAAACGGAAGCGCAGGAATTATGGGATATTTACAAACTCGATGTTATTTGTATTCCGACTAACGAGCCGGTTCGTCGAGTAGATGATGAAGATGTTATTTATCGGACAAGGCGCGAGAAGTACAACGCCATTATCGATGAAATAATCGAATGCTACAATGCCGATCGGCCGGTGCTGGTCGGTACAGTTTCGGTTGAAGTTTCCGAGACGCTTTCGCGTATGCTCAAGCGGAAAGGGATCCCACATAATGTTCTCAATGCCAAACATCATCAGATGGAGGCGGAAATCGTATCCAATGCGGGACAACCGCGCGCAGTGACGATTGCGACCAACATGGCCGGGCGCGGAACCGATATCAAGCTTGGTAAAGGTGTTGTTAAACATCAAAACTGTGCCCTGAAGGATCCTCAACAGGATGAAGAAATTTGTCCCTTTATCTACGAATTAAAATGCCGTGAATATGTTCCCTGTGGTCTGCATATTATCGGTACTGAGCGCCACGAGTCGCGGCGCATAGATCGGCAGTTGCGCGGTCGTTCGGGACGTCAGGGTGATCCCGGCTCGTCGCAGTTTTATCTTTCACTTGAGGATGACCTGATGCGCCTGTTCGGCTCCGACCGGCTGGGGCGTATTATGGATCGACTGGGGGTCGAGGAAGGTGAAGTTATCGCGCATTCGATGGTCACCAAGGCAATCGAGCGGGCGCAGAAACGAGTTGAGATGCAAAACTTCTCGATTCGTAAACATACGCTCGAATACGATGATGTCATGAATGCGCAGCGCGAAGTAATTTATGATCGTCGTCTGGCGGCCTTGGAACGGGAATCGATCAAGGATGAAGTAACCGAGTTAATTGATACGGTGCTGGAGCGATTGATTGATCAATACTGCCCGCCGAAAACATATCCCGAAAACTGGCCGCTTCAGGAATTTGCCGACGAAATCCGGAATATTTATCTTCTTAATCTCGATTTCAAAAAAGAAGATATCCCCGACCTGACCCGCGAAAAACTTACCGAGCAGGTGCAAAAAGCGGTGATGATGTTTTACGGGCAGAAAGAGCGGGCGTACGGTGAAGACATCATGCGCAAGCTGGAACGGTACGCTGTCCTGATGACTATCGATCGTCACTGGCGCGACCATATGTACGAGATGGATCAACTCAAGACTGGTATTGGCCTGCGGGCGTACGGTCAACGTGATCCGCTTATTGAGTACAAACGCGAATCGTTCCGGATTTTCAGCGAGTTGATTGAACTTGTCGACAAAGAAATAGTCGGGATGGTATTTAAACTCCAGGTGAATGTCCCGGAGAAATCGCGCGAGGAACGCCGCCGCGAAGAACAAAAAGGTAATCTGGTCGCATCACATCAGGAATCGGTCGGGATGGGATTCGGTTCGGCGACACAATCCGAGGAAGCCAACCCGGTAGCGGAAGCCTCCAAACGTGGCAAAGCCAAACCGGTCAAACGTCAGGGTAAAAAAATCGGCCGCAACGATCCTTGCCCATGCGGTTCGGGCAAGAAATACAAAAAATGCTGCGGTGGGAATTAAGTACGACGTATATTTAAAACTATGATAAACATCCTCTTTGTATGCACCGGGAATTCGTGTCGATCTCAAATAGCCGAAGGATTCGGCCGCGCACTATCCAATAGTAAATTCGAAATCAAATCGGCCGGGACGTCGCCGATTGGTGTCTTACCAATGACTATCAAAACCATGAAAGATGTCGGTATCGATATCTCCGATCACACATCAGATTTACTTACAATCAAAATGATCGAGTGGGCCGATTATGTAATTACCTTATGCAATTCGGCTCGCGATTACTGCCCGGTGATACCGGCGGGTAAAATACACTACCACTGGGATATTGAAAATCCGGATCGGTTGTATATATCTGAGGAGGCGCGAAGTATCGGATTTGCGAAGGCGCGTGATGAAATTAAAACCCGGGTGCAGAACCTTTTTGAAGAGATTAACAACAAATAATCAATCAACATGATTCATACGATTTTTTTTGATGCCGGCGGGACAATAATAACCACCAAGTCGACTTTGATATATTTAGCCGAATTACTCGATCCGGAACGACGCGATGAGATATTTCGGTTTTTGGTCGATAGTTTTATGGTGTACTATGAAAATGAAAAAATCGAACGTTTTTATTCGGTGAAAGAAATTATCGCCATCACCCTTAAGCAAGCCGCCGAAAAGTTTAATGTACCCGACCTGAGTGAGGATACCAAAAAATATTATCGATTAAATCATCTTAAGGATGCATCACTTTTTGAGGATACGCTTCCGACTTTGAATGAATTAAAGGCGCGAAATGTAAAAATGAATATCTGCAGTGATGCCGACGCCGATGTGCTTGTTGAGCAGATGAAGATGTTCGGCATTTATGATTATTTTGATGATATTATTATCTCCAGCAATGTCGGGGCGTATAAACCGCATCCCAAAATGGTCAGGGCGGTAGATAAATTTTGCCGTGAACCGTACGAGCAGATTTTATTTGTCGGTGACAGTCGGGTCGATGTCGAAACGGCGCGACGGGTGAATATTAAATCGGCCTTGATAAATCGTAACGGTAAATTCAAATATGATGCGGATTATAAGATAAAATCGCTGTCGCAGTTGTTTGATATTATTGATAAACAACAATAACCGGATAGCCGTTATTTTTAATTGTAAATGACGGATGAAAACGTATATTATGTGGAGTTTAAAGACGGTGAATGTTTTATGAAAATTGTTCGTTTTGTAATTTTAACGATACTTCTCTTCCAGCCGTTGACGGCTAAGGAGGGGATAAATTTTTCTGTTGCACCCAAATTCGAATTAGGTTTCGGGCACACCACCTATACGATGGACAATATCTATGGGACCGATTCAACCGGGGCTATTGTCGGGGAGTTAAAAAGCGAACTCAAGTTCCCGCTTGATGCGACTTATGCCGGATTTGAGGTCGAGATATATCGGGAAAAGGCCGACAGCAAACTCTGGTTTGTTGATGTCGCTTATTCCAAAAATATAAATAATCCCAGAGGTGTTATGACCGATGGTGACTGGCTTACTCCGACCGGCGGTTTTGATTTTTTATGGAGCTATACCGAGTCGGATGTTGAATACAAATATGATATGTTTTCCGCACACGCCGGTTATCGTATTTACAAATGGACAAAAAGTAATACATTCGTGGTGGTCGGATATAAGTATCAAAGAGTTGTCCAGGATGTTATTAATATTCGGGGATGGCAGTATGATTTTGATCAGGACCCATTGGTTAAAGTAAATATCGACACCACCATACATGCCTTGTACTATAAGGTGGTTTATCACCAACCGTCGATCGGGTTGCTTTACGATTTGCATTTTACCCCCCGGCAACAGCTTCAGTTATCGGTCGGTTACATGCACGTGTTCGCCTCCGATAACGATGATCATATCCTGCGTAATAAACTCTCCGAAGCTTCCGGAACCGGTCCCGGGTTTTATTCCTCGCTGGAACTTAATTATCATTTTCAACCACCGCATCATGCGATGCGGCCGTTTATTGGTTTTGATGCCGATTTTAGTTATCTGAAAGTTTCGACCGGTCAGACGCAAACATGGTATGGTGACGACCCGATTACCGATGGCGAGGATGATACCGGCCATATCGAGAGAAACATCCCGCACAGATTCACCAGTTTACAATTTTTCATCGGCCTCCGCGCCGGTGTGGCGTTTTAGTGATATAAATAATTTAATGGTGTAATAAATCGTAGAGCAGGTCAGAGACCTGATTCTGCGGGCTATTCGTACGATTCAATCAACCAGAAAGCATCGGGGAGGAACTCGATTAGATCGCCGGCGATCATTGCGCGTTCACCGTACTCGGCGGCGGCAATATCGCCGCATAAACCATGAATATATACTCCGCATAAAGCGCTACCCAGCGGGCTGACACCCTGCGCCAGCAATGAACCGATAATCCCCGAGAGGACATCGCCGGTACCGCCGGTCGCCATACCATTGTTGCCGGTCGGATTCAAGAACAACTGCCCCATCGGATCAACAATCAGACTCGGCGAAGATTTATAAACAATCACCGAGTTGTACTTATTAGCATAATCACGAATAAAATTGAACCGTGCGTACATCTCGTCAGGAATATCTTCATCGATCAGTCTGCGGAACTCGCCCGGATGCGGCGTCAGGACAAATTTGGTATGCTCCGATGTCAGCGCGTCACGATTTTTTTCAAAGGCATTTAAACCATCGGCATCGATTATAGTCGGTTTGTCCAGACCATTTACTAATCTTTGAAGTAAATCGCGTGTTTCGAAATGCCGACCGATACCGGGACCGATTATCAAAGCATCACAGTCGGTTATTTTTTTTCGAATTTCGCCCAGACCACGTTTCGCCAGGGCGCCTTTTTTACCGACATCGGGTAACGGCCATGTCATCGCTTCTGTCAATTTTGTTTCGAGTATCGGATTTAACGAACTCGGACATCCGACTGTCACCAATCCCAATCCGGTTCGTGCCGCGGCCGTGGCCGCCAGGGTAGCCGCACCGGTCAGGCCGGTCGAGCCGGCCAGGACAAATAATTTACCAAAGTCTCCCTTATGACCGTCCGGTTTGCGTTTTGGCAAAAGTGATTGTATCAATTCCGGTGTTATCAGATTTTCTTTGATATCGAATGGTACTAAAACATCATCGGGGATACCGATCGGGACAACTTCAACGATACCGGACAACTCGCGTCCCGGTGAATAGTACATCCCGATTTTCGGCTGAGCCAGTGTGTACGAATACTCGGCATTGATTACCGCACCTTCATGCTGACCACTGTCGACATTCATACCTGACGGGCAATCAACTGCGATAATTGGGATATCCAAACGATTGACATATTCAATTAACTCACCGAGTAATCCGCGCGGGGCACCGGCAAAACCGGTTCCGAAGATAGCATCGATAATATAATCGGCTTCGATATTCGATGGTAACTGCTCTATAGATTCAATTGCATTAATTTTGATATTTAACTCAACCGCACGATCAAAATTTAATCGTGCATCGGCCGACAGTTTTTCAACCGGTGAAGGATAATAGAACTCAACCATGGCGCCCCATTGATGTAAATACCTCCCGACAACGAAACCATCGCCGCCGTTGTTACCTTTACCACAAAAAACGACAATCTTTTTACCTTTGGGATTTTCCAGAATTTGATCGCGGATACGTTCGGCGATTCCCCGCCCGGCGTTTTCCATCAACTCCGGTCCGGGAATCCCCCGATTATTGATTGCTTCGCCATCAATGGCTCGCATTTGCTCTGCGGTTACAAGCTTCATGCTTATTTCTTTCCGGTCGGTTTCCTTTTCCTCGCCGCCTTTTTCTTTTTATCGGCCTTTTTATCAAGCGCCAGTTTCAGAACTTCACCGACATCCGAGACGAATTTGAACCGGACTTTCTTTTTTATCTCGGCGGGAACTTCCGATAAATCTTTTTTATTTTCTTCAGGCAGTATAACTGTTTTAACACCGGCCCGATAAGCGGCCAGCATTTTTTCTTTGACACCGCCAATCGGTAATACTTCACCGCGCAATGTAATCTCGCCGGTCATGGCCAGCATCGGTTTAACCGGGCGACCGGACAACAGTGACGCCAGCGCGGTGGCCATCGTTATTCCGGCCGAGGGGCCATCTTTTGGTGTCGCGCCCGATGGGACATGAATATGTATCTCGTGCGTATCGTAGAAATCGGCCTCGATACCGATTGTATCAAGATTACTGCGAACATACGACAACGCCGCCATCGCCGACTCTTTCATGACATCACCAAGATGACCGGTCAGGGTCAGTTCCTTTTTACCTTTCATGGCAGTCGCTTCGATATACAGTATCTCTCCGCCGACCGAGGTCCATGCCAGACCCGGCACGACCCCGACCTGCCCGCTGCGCGAGACAACCTCTTTGGTGAATGTATGCGGTCCGAGAAATTTAGAGACATCATCTTTACCGACCGTATAAGTATGTTTTGACCCGGCCGCGATTTTACGTGCAACTTTACGACAGACCGAGGCGATTTCTCGTTCGAGGTTACGCAGACCGGACTCACGTGTGTAGCCGTTAATCAATTCCAGAATCGCCGAATTTTTGAATTTTAACTTGCCCTTGGGTAAGCCATGATTGTCGTACTGTTTGGGAATCAGATGCCGTTTGGCAATTTCCAGTTTTTCCATATCGGTATAACCGGGAATTCTGATAATTTCCATCCGGTCGCGAAGCACCGGCGGAATCGGATCAAGCAGGTTCGCGGTGGTTATAAACATAACTTTCGATAAATCGAATTTCACCTCAAGGTAATGATCCGAAAATGTATCGTTCTGCTCCGGGTCGAGCACTTCTAAAAGTGCACTGGCCGGATCGCCGCGGAAATCGGAACCGATCTTATCAACTTCATCGAGCATAATAATCGGATTATTCGAACCGGCATGTTTGATACACTGTATGATACGTCCCGGTAAGGCGCCGATGTACGTCCGGCGATGACCTCGAATCTCGGCCTCGTCGCGCATACCACCGAGCGATATCCTTTCGAATTCGCGATCCATCGCACGGGCGATTGATCGTCCCAGAGAAGTTTTCCCGACACCCGGAGGGCCGACAAAACAAAGAATCGGACCTTTGACATCGCTTTTTAATTTACGTACCGCCAGATATTCCAGAATCCGGTCTTTAACCTTATCCAGATCATAGTGATCTTTATCAAGCACCTTTTTCGCTTTGTTGACGTCAAGAATATCGATTGTCGAATACGACCAGGGTAGTTCCACCAGCCAGTCGAGATATGTGCGCGAGACTGTATATTCTGCCGAGGCCGGATTCATCTTCGACAATCGATCCAGCTCCTTACGCGCCGCCTCCTCGGCCGCTTCGGGCATGTGCGCCTTTAAAATTTTCTCATCGAACTCATCGATTTCGGCCCGATCATCTTTTTCGCCCAATTCTTTGCGAATTGCCTTGAGTTGTTCGCGAAGAATAAATTCTCGCTGCATCTTGCCCAGTTCCGACTGCGCGTCGCTTTGTATTTTTTTGGAAATATCGAGAACTTGAATCTCTTTGTTAATAATCGTCAGAAGTTTTTCCATCCGCGAATAAACATCGGCTTCCTCGATTATCTGCTGTTTCTCGTTATCGGGGAAACTCAGATTAGAGGCAATCAGGTCGGCCAGTTTTGAGGCTGAATCCTCATTGATGGCTGAGATATAAAGCTCTTCGGAAAGGTTGGGTGACAAATCGACCACCCGTTTCAACTGCTCGACCAGATTTCTCTGAAGCGCCTCGGTGCGCATCGTATCCTGAATTATATCTTCAATCTGTTCGATCTCAGCGGTCAGGTATGGTTTATCATTTAAAAATCGTTTAACTCTGATTCGAGAAAGACCCTGCACTAAAAAGCGAATAGTACCATCGGGGAAACGGAGCATCTTTAATATATTACCCGAAGTCCCAATCCTGTATATATCTTCAGCGCGCGGATTTTCATTCGACTGGTCTTTTTGAAGAAAAATACCGACTGTACTGCCATGCATCAGGGCTTCATCTATCAAACGTCCCTGTTTTTGTTCGTTGGCAATCAAAGGTATTACCAGGTTCGGGAAAACGGTCATTCCTTTGACCGGCAGGACCGGAACAATTGAAGTTCGACCTGGTTTTTCGGTTTTTTTCCTGCTCATGACTTTTTCCAAAATTAATCCTTTTTATTTTTAAATATCGGCCGCAAACCTATTATTTAAACGTTAAACAGGAACAGAATCACATCGCCATCCTGCACAATATATTCCTTCCCCTCAACATGTAATTTAGCGGCCGCCTTCAATTCCGGCAGTTTTTTATACTGCATATAGTCTTCATAGGTCGCGACTTCGGCCCGAATGAAGCCACGCTCGAAATCGGAATGAATCACCCCGGCCGCCTTTCGAGCGGTGGTTCCCTTTCTAATTGTCCAGGCATGGCAATCCGGCTCGCCCACAGTAAAGAATGATATCAATCCCAAAAGACCGTACGAGCGCTGGATAAATTTCTCAATAACCGGGCTGGCTATATTTAACTCTTTTAAAAATTCGGCGCGATCCTCATCCGGAAGAGAGGCCAGTTCCATTTCTATTTTGCCGCATATCACCGAGATATCGCGGATTCCCTCTTTGCGATATTTTGTATAACCATCGAATATCGCGGCATAATCAACCAGTTTATCTTCGGAAATATTAAACGTCAGAAGCTGCGGTTTTAATGTTAAAAACGAATATATCGCAATCGCCTGTTTTTCATCGTCGGACAGACCGATATTAAATAACAACGTTTCGTTGTTCAAAGCTTTATGACATTTTTTTAAAACTTCCAATTCCCTGGCGCGCTCAAGTTTGCCGGTCAGTTTTATCATTCGGTCCAGTTTATCGACATTGTTTTCAATCAATACCAAGTCGGCAAAAGCCAGTTCATTGAGAACCTTTTGATAGTCCTCTTCAGGCGTGGCGCCGGAATTAAAATCATCAACCACAACAATAAGAGCATCCATCATCCGCAGATCATGGATAATATCATGCTCGCCTTTGGCTTTCTTTTTCGATTCCGCAAATCCGCCCGCGTCTAGAAATTCAATTTCGGCATGAGTGATTTTTTTTGGATTAAAAATAGTCGCCAGATTGTCAATACGCTCATCGGGGATCTTTATGACTCCCTGATGTACCGCTCGCGAATAATCACCGACCGGTTCACCCAGACCGGATGCGGCGTTAAATAATGTCGTTTTACCCGATTGTGGTAATCCTATTATTCCCAGTTTCATGTTGTCCTTTTTCCGTTTGAATACATATTATATTGTATTATGCCGAAAATATTTTGGCAAGATTAAATCTGATTTATACGTGTTGATAATAACCATCGTAGTTTTGGACTATTCGGTTTTAACCAATGATCGCAGTAAATTCAGATTTTCGATATCCTCGTGCAAATCGTCGCTTTTTGGTGTCTCGAGTATTTTTGGCACTTTATTCAGCCGACGATCATTCATGATATTACGAAACGGTTCCAGACCGAGTTCTCCTTCACCTATGTGTTCGTGGCGGTCTTTTTTGGAGCCAAACGGTTTTTTAGAATCGTTAAAATGAATAATCTTTAATAGTTTCAAACCGAGAATATCGTTGAATTTTTTAATCGTAGCTTTATAGTCCTTGGGGTCCTGAAGCGGATACCCGGCGGCGAATATATGACAGGTATCGATACATACGGTCGCCCGCTTTTTATCTTCAATCAGGTCAATCATCTGAGCCAACTGCTCGAAATTGTATCCCAGGTTGGTTCCCTGCCCGGCCACCGTTTCAAGGCAGACCGATGTCCTACCGTCGGGAAGTTGTCCGAGAGTCTTATTGATACCCTCGGCAATTCTTTTGATTCCGGTTTCTTCCCCCGAACCGACATGCGAACCGGGATGAATCACCAGCTCCGGGATTTTTAGTCGGTCGCAGCGTTCCAGTTCGATTCTAAAGGCATCGCATGATTTCGCAAACAGTTCTTTATCGGGCGAAGCGAGATTGATCAGGTAGCTGACATGAGCGCAGGCGACTTTAACCTCGGTCTCTTTTTGCTCGCTGAAAAACCGCTCGACTTCTTCATCGGTCAGTTCTTTGGCCTTCCACTGATTGGATTGTTTTGTAAATATCTGAATTACATCGCAGGTCGCTTTTTTACCGGCAATAACGGCATTATAAACACCCCCTGCGATCGACATATGAGCACCTAATAACATAAAAATATACCTTTGTTAAACTATCCGTCAAGCCCGGTTGTTTATTTCGCATTAAATAGTATGCGACGAAGTTCCGGACTATTCTATTATCTATAGATACGAATTTTGACTGCCTAATTCAACTGATTACATACTTTTCCGCAATTTCGGTCGACCTTGGTTTAAGTATTGGAATATCCCCATACCTATTTGATGCATTTCGCTATTTTTTTGAGAAATTTAGTAATTCCGGCTCATTTTTGAGAAAAAATTTTAGTATCTAAGCCATTTTATGGTCTCGGTTAAGTCATTGTATTTCATGATTATAAAGATAAAAAGGGACCGAGTGGGAAGAATAAAAACGGCCTAAATGACGAATTGTTTCAGATTGGCAAAGGTTTTTCAAACCTCATAGTCAGATTATTAGAAAGGATAATAGACAAATGCAAAAACTGAGTCAAAATAATGGCTTTACCCTTCTTGAGGTGATGGTCTCCATGGTGATTTTGACATTGTCTTTATTGTTGTTGTTGAATATGGCGATGATTGCTATGGAGGGTAATGACTGGTCGAACAACGCGACGGCGTCAACTCAGCTTATCCAGGAAAAACTGGAACAGTTGAGAACCGATATGACGCTAAACAGTGGATCTGATACGGTCGGTACAATTGCCCGAACCTGGAATGTCACTACCGTTGCCAGTCATCTGCGACGGATCGATATTACTGCAACATGGGAAAATCAGCGTGGCGATGTTCTTCAGAATTCCATGACCGCTTATGTAAGAACCGATAATATATAGGTGTATTATGAAATTTATAACTGTACTACGAAATATCAAAGGATTGTCGTTGATTGAAATCCTGATTGCCATGCTGATGGCAAGTTTTGTTACAGCCGCTGTTTTTAAGGTGTATATCAATCAGCACAAAAACTGGGTTATCCAGGATGAGATAACCAATATGCAGCAGAATGCCCGTGCTGCAATCGACGAGTTAACGCGACAATCACGAATGGCCGGGCATGAACTGCCCTTGGGTATGCCGTCTATTCAGGCTTTTAACACCAATCCGGATACGATTGTAATTAATTATACAACCGGGGGGTGTTTTGCGCCGATTGCTAACTCGATGTCTTTGACGACGTCAGATTTGGAATGCGACGGTTATGATGTCTCCTGTTTTCAGGATGGCCAGATGGCGTATATTTATCATCCCGATTCGGGCGGCGGTGAGTTTTTTGAAATCAGTCAAGTCCAGACCAGTTCCTCGCACATACAGCATGATAGCTGGCCCTTGTCGGAATGTTATGATGAGGATGCCATCGTTGTTTCGCTTGAACAGGTAAAGTTTTTTATTGATACCACCACCGATCCGAATCATCCGGCTTTGATGATGCAGGCGGTCGGAGAGTCTCCGGCTGTGTATGCTGAAAACATTACCGATTTGCAGTTTCAGTACCGAATGAAAAACGGAGTGATTTGTGATGTTCCGGTTATCTGGGAAGATATCAGAGAGATAATAATCGACTTACAGGTAAGAACCGCGAATCCGGATCCGGATTTACCGGATAATCCATACCGAAGCCGAGCTTATTCCTCGAGAGTCAGTTTAAGAAATATCTGATTATATAGATGGGCTAAAGAACATCTAAATTTTAAAGCCGAGTGAAACTCTAACAAGGAAAGAGATTATGTCTATCCTTAACAGATTTAGAAACAACCGGGGTATGGCAGCTATAATCGCGATGATGGTGATGATTATGCTGACATTGATCGGTATTGCCGCGATTAAGTTATCCAGCGACGAAATCAATATCGCCGGCAATGAGCTTAATGAAATGAAAGCGTTTTATGGAGCTGAAGCCGGTTTGGAACGTGCCTCGGCCGCAATTCAGCATCAATACGACTCGACCGGTTATCCGCCGACAGTTATGCCATCCGGCAGTGAAACGGTTAATGACATTATCGTTGCCTATAATTCGGTCGATGACGGTGCCGCTGTTCAAAGACCACTGACAACCGGGACTCTGGCCGGTTTGAATGCATCGGTTAAAACCTATACAATCACGGCAACCGGTATGTCACAGGTCGATAACTCCCAGGTCGTTCTTACCCAGAATTTTGAATGTGCCTCGGTGCCGCTGTTTCAGTTTGCCGTGTTTTACGGGAACGATCTTGAAATCGCGCCGGGTCCGGATATGACTCTTCTTGGACGCGTCCATTCAAACGGCAATCTATGGTTACAGGCAGGAAGTAATCTTTATATGGATAGTTACGTGACCTGTTCCGGTAATCTGCTGCATGGTCGAAAGGGACCCGGAAGCGTCAGTAACGGTAATGTTTATATTAAGGATACCGATGGTAGCTACCAAAATATGAAAAACGCCGACGGGACTTTTTTAACGTCGGCAACGTCAAACTGGTACGACTCCGCGACAGTCCGCTGGGGCGGTCGTGTTCAGGATTCTTCTTTCGGGCAGGGTGAATTGAATCTTCCATTGGCCGGCTCCGGTGATTCACACGACCTTATCGAGCGAGGCAGTGGTAATCCTGACTCTTATGAACACAAAGCCGATTTGAAGATTATGGATGGCCGCGTTTATTCGGAAATCGGCGGTGTCTGGACCGATGTTACTTCTTATCTGCCCTCCGGTACGATTACGACCGGAAGTTTCACCGATGGTCGTGAAGGTACAGTGGTAAATTCCACCGATGTAGATGTAGCTCTTTTGGCCAGTAGCGGTTATATGCCGACCAGCGGAGTTATTTACGCCTCCGATCAAAGCGGCGGAACCTATAATGCCTTGCGTTTGACAAACGGCTCGGATGTCGGCAGTCCGCTATCCGTTTATAGTGAAAATCCAATGTATGTCCAGGGCGATTTTAATACCGTTGATAAGCAGCCGGTGGCGCTTGCAGCCGACGCGGTAACATTCTTATCTAATAGCTGGGACGATTCCAAATCGACCTGGTCGGTCAGCAGTCGGGTAGCCAGTAATACTACCTGTAATGCCTCTATTATGACCGGAAATACCAATACGACTTCTTCCAATTATAATGGTGGTTTGGAAAATTTACCCCGTTTTCTTGAAAGCTGGAGTGGTAAAGATTTCGTTTATACCGGTTCTCTGGTAAATCTGTGGAATTCGGTCCAGGCAACTTCGCCCTGGTCATACGGTTCCTACTATACGGCGCCGAACCGTGTCTGGTCCTATGATACCGACCTTGACGACCCCTCGAAATTGCCCCCGGAGACACCGCAGATACGTATCTTCCAGCGCACCGGTTGGAAACAGCACGACGTAAGCTACTTACAGGGTAGTTAGAGACCGGTTGTTGATTCGTGTAAATACCTGTAAAGAAAGCCCCCGCTTCGCCGGGGGCTTTTCTTATATAGTATTATCCCGTTCTTTTATAAGACATAGTAAAATGCCGAATAAATTCAAGTATGTTGATAGTATTGTCGAATAACAGAATAGTATATAAATCTTGGTGATCGGTGGAATATCGAATAGTGGAAAGGCTTCTATGTTTAATTTTATAAGAATTAAATCCAGAAAAGGGATGGCTACTTTAATAGCGCTTATGGTTATGCTTATGATGACCTTAATCGGATTGGCGGCTCTTCAAATAACCGAAGATGAAATAACTATCGCCGGTAATGAATTAAATGAAATGTCCGCCTTTTACGCGGCCGAATCGGGATTAGAAAGGGCTTCGGCTTCCATCCAGGAACAATATAGCAAGACCAATGCGCCCCCAACTCAACTTCCGGCCGGGAACGAAAACATCAGCCAAAAAACGATAACTACCTACGTTACAAACGATATGGGGGCGGCAACTCAAAAAACCCTGACTCAGGGAACAGTAGCCGGCTTGAAAGCCCTCGTTAAAACATATCAAATCGAATCAATTGGAACCTCGCTTGTTGATGGCAGTCAGATGCGACTTTCACAGAATTTTGAATGCGCTCTCGTGCCTATTTTTCAATTTGCCGTATTTTATGATAACGATCTTGAAATTTCGCCGGGTCCTAAAATGACTATCACAGGAAGAGTTCATACCAACGGGGATCTATGGCTTAATCCGTATGATGATTTAAATATTACCGACTATGTAACATGTGCCGGCGACATACACCATGGCCCCGGAGGTTCCTACGCTTCTATAAGAAAAGGCGACATTTATATCAAGGACAATACCGGCACTTATCAAAATATGAAAAATGCCAATGGTACCTTTCTCCAATCATCGGATGCTAATTGGTACGAATCTGCCAGCGCTCGCTGGGGTGGGCGGGTTCAGGATGCCGCCTTTGGTCAGGAAGAATTGAATATGCCTATTACATCATCGGACCCACGCAAAATAATCGAAAGATATGATGGCGGTTCCAATCCTGATTCTTATGAACAGAAGGCCGAAGCCAAGATAATTGATGGTGCTTATTTGGTTAAAATCGGCAGTGTCTGGCAGGATGTAAGCAGCTTACTACCTTCCGGAACAATAACGACAGGTGGATTCTACGATTACCGAGAAAAGACAAACGTCGTTACAACCGATATTGACATGAATCTGCTTAAAACCAGTTCGTATTTCCCATCTAATGGTGTTATTTACTCGTCCGACCAAAGAACCGGAACCTTTAATGCGCTGCGTTTACAAAACGCTTCCGATATCGGTAATCCCCTGTCGATTTTTTCCGAAAATCCTATGTATGTCCAGGGGGATTATAACACCGTCAACAAACAACCGGCGGCTTTGGCCGGCGATGCCATCACTTTTTTGTCCAATAGTTGGAATGATGCCAACGCATCATCGTCTTCTTCACCATTTTGGAATAGAAATCCCTCTGCAACCACGTGCAACGCATCTATAATAACCGGAAATACGGAAATGACTAGCACGGTGGATAATGGTGGTCTGGAAAATCTGTTACGGTACCTTGAAGATTGGGACTATAATATTAAATACACGATTAATGGTTCCATCGTTAATCTCTGGCATTCTAAAGAGGCTGTAGGAGCATGGAAGGTTGGATCCCCCGTTTATACCCCACCCGTACGGGATTACTCTTATGATACCGACCTTGATGATCCGAACAAATTGCCGCCTGAAACACCACAAATTCAGATTTTCCAAAGAACCGGTTGGAGACAGTTGGATGTCGGATATACCCAAAGCAACTAATGTTTGAAAGCAGGCGCCAGGGACGAGCGATATGCTTGACCCGCCCGGTCAGAAGCGAATGACTCGATGGCGTTCATTCTTCCATCGATAACCGGATGTTAGTTTGTATTAAATTTCTCCGGAGATATAGTTAAATTTCTATTCCCGACCGGCATCGATAACTTCAATCGGTGCGATTTCGGTCAGTTGTTTTCTGAGAGTCCTGCCCGGGCCGGAAACGATTACAGTCATATGGTTTTCATTGAGAAAGTTTTCGGCGATTTTTCGAAGCCGGGTTGGTGTGATTGAGTCGAATTCTTTTAATATCTTATCATAATGGTCAAGGGTTTCACCCCAATTCAATATATATGATATATGGTTTACTGTCCCGTAGCCGTTTTCGAAATAGCTGGTCATATAACCCCGATAAAAGTTTTTGGCCTCCTCAAGTTCCGCCGCCGATACCCGCATAGTTTTTAATTCATTCATAACCGCCAGAGTTTGCCTGACCGCCTCGGCCGCCATCTCGTTGGGAGTTGTCCCTGCGATTATAAGCATCCCGTCCTGTCGCGACCAGTCGATATCCGAAGAAATCCCGGTGACAAGTTTCTGTTCATCAACCAGTCTTGAATACAACCGAGATACCTCGCCGCCACCACCGAGAATATAATTGAGAAGTAACAGACCGGCGGTGTATTCCGAATTGCGGGGTGCCGCCGGTCGGCCGATAACGTAATCCGAACCGGCCGCATCCGGATTGTCCAGCAGGATTATCCGTATAGAATCAGGGATAAATTCATTAACAATCGGTTTCGAAAATCCCGAACCCTGTTTCCAATCGGCAAACAATTTATTAATAGTCTTTTTGGCGACACCGGTTTTAAAATCGCCGGCGATAATTAATCGGGCATTGTTGGGATGAATATTCTTTTCGAAAAACTTATTTACATCATCAAGTTTGATTCTATTCAAACCCGATGGTGTCCCGGTGACCGGTAAACCATATCCGTTTTCACCGTAAACGGTTTTATAGAGATTGTTGATAAGATGCCTTCCAATAATCGAACGTTCCCGGAGAGTATACGATAACAACCGCCGCCGCCGCCTCTCGAATCCATCTTCGGTCAATCGCGGCCGCCTGACCATCTCTGACAATATCTGCATGGCGAGGTCAAAATCACGCGCCAAAAAATTACCCTGGATAAATATTATATCACGTGTATAAATCGGATCAATCGTACCACCGGTGGCATCGATAGTCGAAAGTAATTCATCGACTGTATAATTTTCGGTTTCCTCCTTGAACATATAACTCGAAGCAGCCGTCAATCCGGCGTATTGCGCCGAGTCGGACGATGTTCCGACATCAAATGTCAGGCGAAAGTCTATCAACGGCTGTCGATGATCCTCGACAAGCACAACTTTCAATCCGTTCGATAATGAAAATTCATTGTATTTGGGTAAAACGCCGGCGGAAACAATCGTATGCAAACCGATGATTAATAGAAAAATTAAAACCGAGTTTTTTATAGTGGATGAATTTCTCATTCGATTTTTTCCGTTTCATCAATTTCGAATTCCTCGGTTGGCGCTAAATAAACAACAATGCGGTTGGATTTCGTGAAATATTTTCTGGCGGTGCTAAGAATCTTCTCTTTGGTAACGGCCCGTGCCTGTGGGACCAGATTTTCATATAGTTTCCAACTGCCGGCAATTGTTTCGAAATAGGCCAGCCCGGACGCTCGCCGGTCGAGAAACCGGATTTGGCGATAATATTCAGCCTCCAGATTATTTTTGGCCTTTTCCAGTTCCATATCGGAGACCGGTTCGGTCTTGATTTTAAGTATTTCTTCCTTCATCATCTGCTCGCCGATTTCATTGGGACAATCGTAATTCAGGATAGCATAGCTAAAAAACAAACTCGGATCTTCAAGTTCCATATATCCACCATCGGTATATAGGGCCGAATTTTCTTCGATAACCATCCGTTTGTAAATCCGCGATGATTCACCGCCGTTTAATATCCCGCCGATAAGTCTCAAAGCCGGGACATCTTCATGCCGCAGTTCGGGAACATGATAACCGATAATAAACGCCGGAATACCGGCCGAACCCTCGAGGAATGCGTATCTCTCGCCATACTGCACCGGCTCGACAATTTTCCGTCGTTCGGCAGGTGGTGTCGAGAATATATTTCCGAAAAGCTTTTTGACTTTTTCGATAGTTGTTTCGGTTTTAATATCGCCGACGATGGTCATCATAGCATTGCCCGGTTGAAAATATGTTCGAAAATATTTTTTGGTTGCTTCGAGTGAAATATTGTCGATATCGGCCGGCCAGCCGTAAAGCGGATTCTGATACGGGTGACTGCGGTAGGCAAGATTCATAAATTCTTCATTGATATGTCCATATATCGAGTTTTCCACGTATGAAATTCGCTCTTTCCTCAACAGGTCCTTGGCAATTAATAGTTTTTCATAGGTAGGCTCGACATTCTGCATTCGGTCAGCTTCAAGAAACAAAACAGTATCATGCATACTTGAAGGTACTCTGCTGACGAACATAGTAACATCATTACTCTGAGAAATATTAGTTAGGCCGCCGCCCGACTGAATAATTCTGGCGAATTCCCCCTTTTTGCAGGTCGGTGTTCCCTCCCGGATAATATGGCTGCATAAACGGCTCATACCGATATTGCCGGGCAGCTCATTTTTACTACCGACATGATAGGTAACCACGAACGCGACCAGCGGCGAGGAGTGATCCTCGAGAGTCATCAGGACCATACCATTATTAAGTTTTGTTTTGGTAACATCGGTTTCCGCAAAGGCGGATGAGACCAGAAATAGAAAGAGGATTAACCGGACCGATATATAAATAGTATTTCGGATCATATACACTGCAGTAAGATAGCCTAAAATTCTCTTAGCGGCAACCATTTTAAATGACACCTTAATCCAAACGTCACGGAAGAGATAAAGTTTCAATTAGTTACACTGTTCCGCCGATGTTTTAAATCTTTTCAAATCAGGGAATAAAAGAGTGCTGAAGTCCGGTGTTATAGCCGACAAAAACCGGGGTACTGCGATATATTCCATTGTTATCAAATCGCGTTTGGCCGCCGACAAAATATTTCATTAAATTAAGCACAAAACCGATTTCAAAACTGTTGTCATCGCGAATATTCCCGTATATATCCAATCCGCGGTAGGCGTTAATTTCCACACCGTAGTTATAACCGGCCTTCGAAAGATTCTGCCCCGACGACAGCGCGATATCTATTGAAAATGTTATCTTGCTTCTGGCCGGTTTGTAAGATAACGAGTATAACTGTTCGAAATCGGTTCGTTCACCATTGACCCGCCCCCGGTTAAGATTGGAAAAAACGATGCCGATTTTATAGTTATTACCGGGTCTATACAAAATACCCAAATTCCAAAAATGTCTTCTGTTATATATCGACGGGCCGCTTTTGATATAACGATATGAGAAACCCCAGTATGTTTTATATCCCACTCCGGCGCCCGCTCCGAAGATATATTCATTATATTCTTCGCCCATAAAATTATCCATACTGCGATAGGCAAGCCCGACCCCGTCACCAACCAGATTATATCCCCAGTTTTTATTTAGTGCGCCGACACCCATTTCCCCGATATACTGCACTTTAATATTATGGGACAATCCAAGCGCCGCCGGATTGATCCAGGTTGCTTCCAGAGAATTTACCGATGAAGCAAACCGGAAGTAGTACACATCATCAGGTACAAATATTCTTTCACTGGCCAAAGCCGAGCAGATACCGAAAATAAGGAACAAACTGGTTGTTAAATATAATTTTGTCTTTTTAATCATTCGCTAAAACCATTTACAATAATGTTTCCGCCACCTTCAATCCCCACCTTAATTATCGAACCGCCTTTGCCCGAACTCAACTCGACATAGTTGCTTTCGACCTTAATCGGTTTGATCGGTATATCCTGGACATGAATTTCGCCCGCTCTCTCCGTTTTAAGCTGAAAATCGACTGCGGCGCTGTTCGGTACATCCATAACAATATCTTCGTACGTGCTGGACAAAAACAACTCGGTCTTATCAAGACTTTCTACCGATAAATTTATCGGGCATTGAACCGCCTCGATACTGCTTTTCCCTTCGGATAATCGAATGTCAGCCATCTTTATTTTACCGTAACTGTCTATCACGATAATCTCACCTTCGAAACCGTCGATGTTAACATTACCGTAATCATTTTTTATTCGGGCAGCGCGGTATTCCGAACGCATCTCGTCGATCCAGAGGTCGGCATGGGAAAGATTGACATTGATATCACCGGAAACGTTTTTAAGCGATATATCCCGATTGGTGCCGGTCAACTCGACAACTTTGGTAATATTACGAATATCCATACGGCCGTACGATTTATCATTCTCCACCGAGACAAAGGGACCATCAATAATCAAATCGAAATATTCGGCATCGATTTTAATCTGACAATCATAAGGAAGATGCAACTCCCCTTCGATCATCACCGATTCATCGCTTCCCGACCAGGGAGCCGGATTTGGCGTCCGAAACAATATCTCAAGTCCCCTTCGGGTTCGCCTGATTGACATATCGACTAATTCGGTGTACTCCGATGCCATTGAGCGGGATTCGGTTTTGACAATCGCTTTAGCTTCAAGCCAGGCGGAGTCGGTTGTCTCAGCGGTGACAACTAGTTTGCCCAATAAACTTGACGAAGCGTGTAATAAGACGCTTTCCCCTTTGGAAGCGGATGAATTCGCGACCAAAGTCCCGGTGATAAAGCGATCGCTACCGAAGGGGGTAACTTCATCGCCCCATACCGAACCGCAAAAAAATAACAGGCCGATTATCGTTATTAAAAGATATTTTCTTTTCATGGTACAACCTTGATTCTTTTGTCTTTGTACAGGCGATGCATTATTATCGAGCCGGCCACGGCGGCGTTTAGCGATTCAACGTTGTTTAGATGTTCAATTCGCAAACTGATTGTTATCAGTTTTTTTAAACCGGGCGACAAACCGGTTCGTTCCGAACCGACGGCAAAAATAAATTTATTTTTTGTTTTTATTTTTTTTATGCCGTTTTCCATTTTATCCCCGGCCGCATCGGCGGCAATTAACGGAGTTTTGTATTTCTTTCCGGCATTAGTAATATCGGCAATTTTAACCGTTTTCACCTTAACCCCGAATATTGCTCCGACTGTCGAGCGCACAACTTTCGGATTAAACGGATCCACCGAATTTTGAAGCAATAGTACCGTATCGAATCCGAATGCGGCCGCAGAACGTATCAAAGTTCCGGCGTTGCCCGGATCTGAGATATTATCGAGTAGTAATATATAACCACCGTCACGAAACAGCCGGTCTATCGGATATTCAGGTATATCAAACAAAGCCAGCAAGCCCTGGCTGGTTTCCGCTTCGGATATTTGATTCATATCTTTGACCGATATCGCCTGAGTCGGAATCGATAGACCTTGAAAATTCTCCAGCAATTTTTTTGCGCGTGAAGATAATTTATATGAGGTATAAAATAATTTCCGGGGTTGATATTTAAATTTATAGGCTTCCTCAAGCAGTCGGATTCCTTCGGCAACAAACAGCCTTGTCTTATTTCTGCCTTTTTTTGTATGTAGCGATTTTATTTTCTTTTTCTCGGAGATTGTCAATCTTGATGTTATTGCTTGCTTTTCCATCGTACCATCCTTAATAATCTAATTAAACAAAACTATTTTGGTGAATAGCAAGTGAAAATATTTTCCGGTCTGCTCGCAATAATCTGTCTAATGGTCGTATCGGTGTCAGCCGACAGCACCGAGATATTTTTCGGATGGGACGGCAATCGCTATCATCCGCCTAACGGCCAGCCTAAAATCGGTCTCGCTTTTTCAGGTGGGGGCGCGCGCGGGCTGTCTCAAGTTGGGGTGTTGAAGGCACTTGAGGAGTCCGGCGTGGAACTCGGGGCGATTGCCGGAACCTCGATCGGCGGAATTATCGGCGGTTTGTACGCTTCCGGTTATTCGGCGGAGGAACTCGAAGAGATAATAAAAAAAACCAATTTTTCGGCACTTTTTTCCAATCGCCCGCAGCGAACCACCATGCTTCTGACCCAGCGCCCGGAAAAAGAGCGGTTTTTGGTTTCACTCCGGTTCGACGGATTCAAACCATATATCCCCCAGGCATTAACGGCCGGGCAAAAACTATCCGATATGCTGACCCGTCTGACTTTGCGAGCCAATTATCTTTCCGGAGGTGATTTCTCTAAATTGAAGATTCCATTCCGCGCGGTGACAACCGACATCGTTAATGGCCGGGCGGAGATATTATCCGAGGGTAACTTAGCCGATGCTATGCGTTCGACGATGGCTTTCCCGCTTGCTTTCACCGGTGTTGAAATGGAAGATAAAATATTAATGGACGGCGGGATGTTAAACCCGATCCCGGTTGATATTGTTCGCGATATGAATTCCGATCTCGGATTGTATGTCGCCTTAAACACGACCAGCGATCTTCTGCCCAAAGAAAAAATCAGCGATCCGATTGATATCGCCAATCAGGTGACATCGATAATGACGATGGACAAGATGCTGGACGGTCTGGAGAAGGCCGATGTTGTCATAATGCCGGAGATCGCTGGTTACAACTCGACCGATTTTGATAAGGCCGAGTCTTTAATCGAGCTCGGTTACCGGGCGGGCCTGAAAGCACGGCGGGAAATCATCCAGAAACTCAGACGAAGCGATCTGGTCGATTCAGTTTATATAACCGATATACAATTCAATTCTCTTCCGCCCGGATTCGATAAAGATCTGATTTCCATCAAGCCGGGTCAGTTTATATTAAAAAACCGACTTCAAGAAACAATGATAGATTTCTATAATACGTACGATCTTTTCACCGCCTCCATGATTATTAGTTACCGGGGAAACACGTCTGACGCCTATAAAAGCGCCGAATTAAAAATAAATATGGTTTCCAAACCCGAAAAGTATCGGCTCAAATATGTAATAAATGGCAACACCGTATTTGATGATTCTACTATTATATCTTTACTAAACGATGGTAATCAAAAATTATGTTCAGAAGATTTCCTGAAATTATCCACCCAGCTCGAAGAAATGTACAAGAAGGAACGATTCGATCTGGCACATATTAGGAATATGAATTATTGGCCCGAGAGGCAAACGGTTGAAATTGATATTGATGAAGGCATTATCGAGAAAATCGATATTGAGGGTAACAAAAGAACCAAACGGTGGCTTATTAGTTCGAATTTTCCGCTCGATGAGAGTCAACCGTTTAACTCCCTGCGGGCCGCTAAAGGAATTGCCAATATTTACGCTACTGATCTTTTTGACCGGGTGACAATGAATATTCTTCCGGGTCAGAAGGGTGCCATAATAGATATTAAGGTTGAAGAGAAGAAATATACTCAGTTGCGGCTTGGCTGGCGCTGGGATGACGAATATCGAAGCGAAGAGTTTATTGAACTTTTAAATGATAATTTATTGGGGACCGGGCAGGAGTTTTTGATACATGCCCAGTATGCCAACCGTCGGCAGAAATACGATATTTCCCTTAAAGCCGACCGCTTTTTCTCCACCTACCTTACTTATAAGATTAGAGCCTTTTATGATATTATTGATCGTAAATTGTATGATGACGAAGGCGACTCTTACGGTTCGGTAAGGATGGATAATTTCGGAGTAGAGTTTATTCTCGGTCAGCAAATCGCCCGTTTTGGTACCGTGACCGGTGAAATCGGATGGAAAGAAATCGAAAGTCAATACAGTCCCGGGGGAATATCGGACCGCATAAAATTAAGAACTATCACCTTCCGTTCACTGGTCGAAACAATAAACAAACAACCATTTCCGACCAGCGGCAAGAAACATTTATTCTATGCCCAACTGGCAGCCGATATTCTTGGCGGTGAAATCGACTATACTAAATTTTTCAGTTCGATTGAATCGTATTTTCCGCTAACAGATAAAATCAACTTCCATCCAAAAATATCCGTCGGTTTCACCGACACCAAACATATGATTCCTATCTCGGAGCAGTTTTATATCGGCGGGCATTATTCGTTTTACGGGTTCAATACCGATGAGCTGACTGGCGCTAAGGCCATTCTCGGTAATATGGAACTAAGGTACAAACTTCCATATCGTTTTTATCTTTACGGTCGTTATGATTTGGGTGAGGTATATTCCACTCTCGATGAAATTAAATTACGTAATCTTCGTCACGGTTATGGTATCTCGCTGGCGTTTGATTCGCCGATCGGTCCGATCGATTTTGGATATGGTAAATCGGGCAGCCACCCTGACTGTTTTTACATTAATATTGGTTTGATGTTTTAGGCTGGTTACGGTTTCAACACCGCGCCGCGGCCGCGACGACCGTCGATAAGGACTTCCATCGGCTCATCGAGAGTAATATGCCGTATATATTCAGTCTCGCGAATTACCCGTTGTGAATTTAGCCAATCCCAGTCGATAGAATTTTTATTATCCGATTTGTTGACTGTCAGATAACCGATCTGGAATGCAATCAGGTTCTGGAAAAAGTGTGTCCCGAATGATGGTGTCACCGAGAAGTCACCATAGGTTGCCTCGACAATTACCCGCGCCGATGAAATCTGATCCCATTTGGTCGGCACCCCCAGCCAGCGGTCGGCTGTCCCCCATCGTCCCGGACCCAACAGCAGGTAAGGTTTCCCCTGCATTCTGAAATAGTCGTTAAACTTACCGACCTGATTCGCAATCAGAGGTGTTTGCGATCGGTCGAAGGTATCCAGCCGAACAAATATAATATCTCTGATAGTTTTGTTGCGACCGTTACTGAGCGCCTGATCGCTCTGGCAGAAAATTCTCTCTTTTTTTATACTTTTAAAAGAGACTTCCTCCATAATAGTATTGGCCGCCATCGGACGAATCTGTAAAAAACCGAATTCATTCGGTGTATCATTGTCGGAATTTAACTCCGCGGCAAACTCGATTTCAACCGGGGAATTCATCCCGTTGCTGCCCATCTGCAAAAGCAGTCTTGTAATTTCAGCCAGTGGGAATATTTTCGATTTCAAAATCGGCGCCATCGTTACGATTTTTATACCCTCGCGTGACGTGCCGTCGTAAACCCTGTCATTATCCGGGGAGTAAGTCGAACCGACATAAACCAGCGACCCATCCGCTTCGGCTTGCTCGGTTCGCAGGCGTGTCAAACCCATATCACCCCCGGGTATCGGGGCAACATACGGGTCGGTCATATCGATAGCATAAAATTCATGCTGTGAATTTTTAAGATAATCTTTCGGGGTCGAAAACTGGGGAAGGTTATTCGGATTACTGGGTGAGAAGAACAAACATTTTTCACCCTCGACAATCGTTTTACCCAACCCCAGGGCGGCATAAGTAACACCTTCCTCCGGTTTAATATTTCCGATCGAATAAAAATTGTAAGACCGCGCAACACCGGACAAGATTGGATAAAATGTATTATTGCGATTGCGACCGACTACACGCTGAATAACCACCGCCATTTTTTCTTCTTCCACCCGGTTGGCGGTCGCCTCGATATAGTTTTTGGAATTTTTAAAAAAGATCGAAGCAAATATGTACTTGATAGCGGTTGTGAGACGTTCCAGTCGAACCTTTATATCTTTGTGACAATTGGGCAGCATGTGCGTATCGAAAATCCCGGCAAATGGCTGGTAATGCGAATCTTCAAGCAGTGATGACGACCTCACCGCGATCGGGTAATCAACGATTTCAATAAAGGCACCCAGGTCGGATACAATATCTTTCGGAAGTTTAGAATTTACGAAAGCCTGCGCGATTTCATTATCGGAACGATCCCCCAGGGCGAATTCCAGAAGATTATTTTGTTCGATAAACCGGTCAAAGACCGAAGTGCCGATTATAGTTGTCGAAGGTACCGATATCTGTACACCTTCGAATGAATTATATACATTGTACCGTCTTAACAGACGATTAACAAAGGCCAGGCCGCGTCCCTTCCCACCCAGCGAACCACTGCCGATCTTTACGAAATCCGATTCCTTATCGAACTGTGTTCGCGAAAAATCGGCGACAATACCGAGTTGTTTTTCATGACGGAAATTTCTGAAAGTGTCAATCAGATAATTACGCATCGTCTCGGCATTCTTAAATTCGGTTACTTTTCTCGGACGCAGTCGCGCCGCCAGATCGAATTCGGTTCGAGCCATCAGCCAGTTGGAAAAATGATTACGGCTTCCATGGTACACTAGCGATTCGGCCGGAATCATTTTCAGGCACTTTTCCATCGAATGAAAATCGGAGGCACGAGCCACCGCATCTCCATCGGGTGCACGGAATACAAAATCACCGAATCCGAAATTTTTCAGAATAAACGATCTGAGATCGGCCAGCAGGGTGCGTGTTTTTTTGTGAAGAAAGGCTACTTTGCACCGGGTCGCCAGTTCGGCGTTTTGAAGATTGGAGGATTGCAGAAGAATCGGCAGATCGCTTATTTTTTCTTTAACTTCCGAGGCAAACATAATCCCGGCCTGATCCTCGATCCGTCCGCCCATGGAAAAACGAACATCAGATATTATACCGAGTAAATATTTCTGATACTTCTTAAAGAGTTCCCAGCCTTCCTCGTATGTTTCGGCCAGAAGTATTTTCGGGCGCGCTCTCATACGCAGCATCCGATGCGCCATGTTCAGCCCGTCATGCATCAGATTCTGTGTTTGCTGCACGATTTCGGCATAAACCAAAGGTAAATACGATGAATAGAATCGGACCGAATCTTCAATAATAATGATTACCCTGACTCCAACCAGCCGCGTATCGGAATCGACATTTACCTTATCCTCAACATACTTTATAATGGCCATGAGGATATTGGATTCGCCGCTCCATAAAAATGCCTTGTCGATACCGTTATGGTGACCGTTTTCTTTTAATATCTCGAGATCACGCGGGTCAAAAGCGAGCAGGACGATAGGAATATTCTTCGACTTTCCTTTAGCCTGTTTCGAGAATGATTTCATATCGATATCGCCCAATCGACGAATTATCAGAATCAAATCGAATTTTTGCACCCGCATCAGGTTGAGAGCCTCCTCACCGGTTGATACCCGCTTGATTTGGGGTGCCATCGAAAGGTTCAATTCCTGATAGTCGCTCGATATAAGCTCACCGACCATTCCATCCTCTTCAAGTATAAACGAGTCGTACAAACTCGATACCAGAAGGATATTCTTGACACGGAACTGCATCAGCGAGTCGAATCGGGCAAATCCGGACTCATAGTCTTTAAGGTCTATCTCAGGTTTCATTTTCGGTAAATCTAATTAGTCTTTGTTTTTAATAGAATATATCGGCTGTATTCGATTCTGTCAAACGTCACGACCAAATAAAAAAGAGGCGGGATAGTAAAAAACTATCCCGCCAATTTATACCTGTTCGAAAAGAATCACCGTTTAGACGGCACCCTGATCGAGCATGGAATCGGCCACCTTGATGAAACCGGCGATATTGGCACCCATGACATAGTTGCCGGGTTGACCATATTCTTCGGAGGTTTCTTTACAGGCGGTATGAATTGACTTCATAATGTTCTGCAGTCTCTGGTCGACTTCCTCGCGGGTCCAGCTCAGACGATAGCTGTTCTGGGACATTTCCAGACCGGAAACCGCCACGCCGCCGGCGTTGGCAGCTTTACCCGGACCATACAGGATCTTGGCCGCCAGGAATTTCTCGACCGCATCCGGCGTGCTCGGCATATTTGCGCCTTCAGCAACGCAGAAGCATTTGTTCTTCAGCAGAGCCTCGGCATCGTCACCGTTCAACTCATTCTGGGTCGCACTCGGAAGAGCCACATCAACCGGAACGTTCCAAACGCCGGTGCCTTCGAAATATTTGGCTGACGGGAACTTATCGGCATACTCTTTAATCCGGCCGCGTTTCACATTCTTCAGTTCGAAAACGAAATCGAGTTTCTCAGACGAAACACCGTCGTCATCGACAATATAACCGCTTGAGTCGGACAAAGTTACAACCTTGCCGCCCAATTCGTTGACTTTCTCGGTGGTGTACTGGGCCACGTTACCCGAACCGGACACGGCCACACGCTTACCCTCGAAAGAGTCGCCTCTGGTCATCAGCATTTCCTGGGCGAAATAAACACAACCGTAACCGGTCGCTTCCGGACGGATCAACGAACCGCCCCAGTTCAGACCTTTACCGGTCAAAACGCCTTCAAAAGCGTTGCGGATTCTTTTATACTGTCCGAAAAGAAAACCGATTTCACGTCCGCCGACACCGATATCACCGGCGGGAACGTCGGTGTTCGGGCCGATATGACGACACAGCTCGGTCATGAAGCTCTGGCAGAAGTGCATCACTTCGTTATCCGATTTGCCTTTGGGGTCAAAATCGGAGCCACCTTTACCGCCGCCCATCGGAAGAGTTGTCAAAGAGTTTTTGAAAACCTGCTCAAAGCCCAGGAATTTCAAAATACCCAGATTAACACTGGGATGGAAACGAAGACCGCCCTTGTAGGGACCTATCGCACTGTTAAACTCAACCCGGAAAGCACGATTGACCTGGATTTTACCAGCATCATCAACCCACGGGACACGGAATAAAATAACGCGTTCCGGCTCAATAATGCGTTCAACAATCTTGGCCTCGATATACTCCGGATGCTTATCCAGAACCGGCTCAAGCGAGTCCAAAACCTCGCTGACAGCCTGATGAAATTCCGGCTGTGCGGCATGTTTGGTTTTGACCATATCGAATATGGACTGCAAATACTGATTCATTTTTTGAACTCCTAATTTATTAACCCAAATTAGTTTGTTAATATTTTCACAAAGTCACGGAAATAAAGGTAAAAGCGCCGATTTGTCAATAGACATTTACTCGATTTTTAGCAAAAAATCAAAAAAAGCCGCCCAAAAATGGGGATAAAATAATATAGGCTAATTTAGCCCGAATTCGGTCGTCGGATTTATTGGAGGCTAAGGTAATAATCCCGGACATTGTTATAATCGGCGCGGCCCTTGCCATGTTTCAAAAATTCCTGATAGTGAAAACGGGCTTTCTCCCAGTCGTTGCTTCGAGCGGCAAGTACCAGTTTTATGGCATGTCCGCCGGGTGAGTTGCTGTCCCGCATAAACAAGGTGTCGGCCAGCGCCGAAGCGGAGTCATTGTGGCGATTATATATATAGGCTAATGCCAGGCTCTCGAAAATTGGAACGAATTTGGGTGCCATCTGATGAGCATACCGCAAAACCATCAACGCACTGTCATCCCTTTTTTGGTCAATGTATATCAAACCGATTTCATTTAGAATTTTGGGATTTTTCGGGTCTTTTGACAAAGCCAAATAGTAAGACTGCTTGGCATCTTCAAAAAGCCCCGCCTTTTTTTGCGTTTTACCCAGCTCTTTATAAACCCTGGCGTTTTTTTCTCTTTCACTGATACCCTTATAAAGTTCAATAGCTTTTCGGTTGTTTTTCTTATAGATACGATAATAATAGGCAAGCAACTCGGTACCGTACCCGCGCCCTTTTTCGCTTAATTTAAGAAGATCTTCGGCCCGCGTTAATTGTTTTGTTTCCGAAGAATTCATCAATATCCAACCCGATAAAAAAAGTATCGAAAAAACCGTGATTATAAAGGCTATATACTTACTCAGACCATTTTTTGAGTATCTAATTAATAGCAGGATTCCGACCGATAATCCAAAAATCGCCGCCGGCGTGGAAAAGAGGTCCCAATCGCGGGCATAACCAAGTTTGGGATCGATTACCAGCATAAACAATCCGGCGGAAACGACTAATATCATCAAAAACAGGAACAGATTCTTTTTGTTCGAGTCGGTTTTTCTGTGGGTAATAACAGACATAGCTATTAAAAGGCAGTAGGGTGATATAAGCAGTATTTGATTGAGGATATCATACAGATGATGCCAGGATAAAATTGAATATTCACTATTTGAATATAATGGTAAAAATAAATTTAAGAGGGTGGCTGACTTTATTGAGTCGGGTTGTCTTAATATTACCAGGATAACAACAGAGATGGTTGCAAGTCCGACTATTAAAAACGGTGAATATTTACTCCAGAACTTATGGGCAGAATTGTCTTTGATATTTAAATAGAACAGATAAACAAATCCCGGGATTAGAAATAGCGAGGTTATATGCGAGGCGATAGCGATGGCCAATAAGATCGCGGACGCCAATAATCCTTTCTTATCGATTAGAAATTTTATCGCCCATAGAAGAAACAACAGGCTGAACAAATAGTAAAAACTATACGATTCGACATAACCAAAAAAAAGCAGTAATCCGCCGGAAGCTATAAAAATAGTTTTTATTAATAAGGAAGTTGATGCATTTACCCTGGAAGAAAATTTAAATAGATAGATTGCGTTTACAAAAATCAGACCCGAAAGGATACTGATAATTACATACGACAATTCAGGCGTGCGAATATCGAATAATAACAGAAATCTGTACAGGGCGGCATGAAGAAAAAAGTCAAGCGGCTCGGTATGTGAGTAAAATTTACCTTTTCCGATTTCAAAAATTCGCTGGTATCCGTCACCCAGCGAATGTACATGCACCCTTAGTAAATAAAATACTATTCCGGCCAAAACAGAGATAATTACAATCCGAATCGGTTTCGGGAGTTTTTGAAAATGCACTGTCAATTTCGACAGTAAGATGTAGATTCTGTCGGCAACCGCAGGAATAATAAATACGATTACCAAAATCGCATAAATTATCGTGACAAAGTCCGGGAAATATTTAAGATGATTAAATCCCCAGAGGCTGTTAATAGGAATCAAGCCGGCAATAATATAAAAAGCTGATAACAGAATCGCGCCAATAATCAGAAAATGTTTTTTGCTATCCGAATCTAATCCACCCATACCCATGTATTTAGCCGATTAATTCAGTTATGGCAACAGAATAATTATTGAGTCAATCCTAAAACGCAACACCAATAACTCGCAAGCCACCTGATTACTGAAAGCCGACAATCGATAACTAATTTTTAATCCTTGACGGCCCCCAAAACCAAACCTATATTTTTTTGACCTATGAAAAAACGGGTCAATTTTTCAAAACAAAAATTGAAGGAGGCAAGCATGCGCTCAGGAACCAATCTTTTCAAATTATCTTTAATAACCTTAATGGCGGTAGTTTTTTTCACACCGATAATTTATGCCGACAATGACCTGGCCACCTGCCCGGTTCGGTTTGTTGTTCTCAGCGATCGTACCGGAAGGCATGTCCCCGGAATTTATGGCGAGATAATTACCGAAATCGAAAGGATGCGGCCCGATTTTGTGATAACGGTCGGGGATCAGATCGAGGGGTATACCGACGATACCACAACGCTTTACGCCGAGTGGCACGAATATGATTCAATTGTGGCATCATTAACGATGCCGTTCTATATGATACCCGGTAATCATGATATTCTCACCGAGACAACCGAAGAGGTCTATCGCAAATTCCATGGTGACCCTTATTATTCGTTTGACCATCGCGGTTTACATGTTGTAGTAATTAATGTCGGACCGTACAATTCGAGCGAGGAAATCGATAAAGAACAAATGAACTGGCTGATAAACGATTTGGAAAAGAACCGAAATGCCATTCATACATTTGTATTTTTACATAAACCGTTTTGGTACGAAACAACCGCCCAGGGCAAACCGGATACTCTTCATAACTTGTTTGTCAATTATGGGATCGATGCTGTCTTTACAGGGCATTATCACGAATATTTTTCCGGTGAGTATGATGGTATCATGTATACCAGTCTGGGAAGTTCCGGCGGCGGCACATCGATTTCACCCAATGGACTTTTATATCATTATGGGTGGGTCACGGTTGATGGTGATGGTATCCATTTTGCAATTTTAAACAAGGACGGGACACGTCCCTGGGATGCCATCACCGCCGAGGAACGTCTGACTTTTAATCGGATTCGACGCGCCGGTATAAAGTTCGGCGAGCCGGCGGAAGTTAACAACGATATGACCGTCACCAATGCCCGCACCACAGTGATACTTGATAATACATATTCTAATAATACGCTGAATGATACCGTTATATGGACGGTGCCGGACAACTGGAAAGTCGAGCCGGAAAAACTCCCGATTACGGTTTATTCCGGTGATACCAGTGTCTGCTTTTTCAATGTTTCGTGTGAAGGCGATATATATCCGGTTCCGGAATGTCGCTGCGATTTTATTTACGCTGTCGGTAAAAAAATAACCGCCGACAATTATCTCAGAATCGCCCGGCAGGCCGATTGTGTTACGGCTAAAAAAATTAAAATCGATGGTACCATCGATGAAACTTCATGGGGCAAACCGATAACTCAATTTTTTGCGCCGGAAGACGGTGACACCAAAACCGAGCCGGTAAAATTTTATTTCGCCCACGACAAGAAAAATCTGTATCTGGCGGCGTATTGTCAGGAATCAATAATGGATTCGCTCAAGTCCGAAATCTCCGAACATGACGGAGCCATTTATGGCGAGGATTGTGTCGGTTACTTTATCGAGCCGATTATCCACAGCGATACGATATATCAGATATATTTTAATCCCAACGGGTTTGCCTTCGACCAAAAAATATGGAAAGGCGAGGATAGTTACGCCGATGCGGACCGGGAGTGGAATGGCAATTATAAAGTTAAGACACAAAAGGGTGAAAACTACTGGTCGATTGAAGTGAAGATACCAATTAAACAGCTTGGATTAAAAGAAATCAAAACCGACGATAGGATGCGTCTCAATTTCCGTCGTAAACAGAGTCGCTTGAATACCGCCTCCAACTGGCAAACACCGATTGAATACTACGCCGACACCTACGGCTTTTTGATTATTAAATAATATTATCAGCGAGATATGAAAGAAAAATATTATGCCGAGAAAAGCATCGATAAGCAGGCGCGGAAATTCCTCGATGAAATCGCATATCTCCGTAATTGGCATGACTGGAGTATAGACAATAAAAAAGCCGCTCTGCTGGTTGTCGATATGCAGAGATATTTTGTCGATGAATCGTCGCATTCATGTATCCCTTCCGCCCCGGCAATCGTGAAAAATATAAAATCTCTTCAGGATAAATTCCTGTCGCTTGATCTTCCGGTGTTCCAGACCCGCCACCTCAACACCGACCAAAATGCCGGGCAGTTGCTTAACTGGTGGGGGGAAGTTATCCGTGAGAAGGATCCGCTTTCCGAAATAATCGACGACCTGCATGATGACCGCGCGGTTATTCTAAAAAAATCGCAGTATGATGCCTTCCTCAATACTGAATTGGAAACATTACTAAAAGAGATGGGAATCCACCTCTTGGTCGTTACCGGAGTGATGACTCATCTGTGCTGCGAAAGTACCGCTCGCGGCGGCTTTATGCGCGGTTTCGAAATACTGTTCACCATCGACGGTACCGCCACACATCACGAAGATTTTCATCGTTCGACCTTAATAAACCTGGCGCACGGTTTTGCGGTCCCGGTGCTTGTTTCGGAGATTCTATCCGCGTTAGATAGTGCAAAATGAAAGAAAAAATAGTCATTATCGGCGGCGGTCCGGCCGGAATCGCGGCCGCTTTACAACTTAAAAGATACAACCTCGACCCGCTGTTAATTGAATGTGACAGTTTCGGCGGTTTATTAAAGAATGCCAACTTTGTCGAAAATTATCCCGGTTTCCCGAATGGTATCGGCGGAGAACAATTAACCGGATTAATACATAAGCAGTTGCAATCTTTTGATATACGTACGCAAAAAGAAAAAGTAGAAACACTCGATTACGATAAATCAATAAATGCTTTCATTATTAAATGCTTCGGCGAAGTATTCGAATCCGAAAGTGTAATTGTTGCCTCCGGCACCAAACCTAAAAAGCTTAATTTAATCGAATCTCTTCCCGAAAAATTAAAGGTTAATATTTTTTATGAAATCTATCCGATTATCGATTGTACCGATAAAAATATAGTTATAATCGGCGGCGGTGACGCCGCTTTCGATTATGCGCTTAATCTTTCGAAAAAGAACGATGTTAATATCCTGAACCGAAGCGATAAAATTTCGGCATTACCGCTTCTAAAAGCAAGAGTTGACCAATCATCAAAAATTAATTACTATGCCGACTCGAAATTGTCGTGTATTGAAACAGCCGACAACTCGAAACTGAAACTAACGATCGAGCAAACGGGAAAGCATATAGCTATGGAATGTGATTATCTAGTCGCAGCTATCGGGCGGGAAGCCAATAAAGATTTTTATTCTCACAACATGGTTGAGATGGAAAACGATTTGATAAAAAGCGGTCGATTATATTTAATCGGTGATGTAGCCAACGGGTTATATCGTCAGGTCAGTATTGCGGTTGGTGATGGTGTCAAAGCGGCAATGCAGATTTATAACAATTTGAGGAACAAGAACGCATGAAACTAATCGGTCGCACCGGTGATGAAAATATCGCCTTTGTCTATCTGGCCGAGATGGCCAATGATAAATATGTCGAATTTGTCGAGTCGGTTCAACCCCCGATCCGGCGCGAAGATAAGTGGGTGCTGATTGTCTCCACCCTGTACGGTTGTCCGGTTGCGTGCAGTATATGTGATGCGGGCGGATGGTACAAAGGACGTCTCTCCAAAGAAGATTTATTCAATCAAATCGATTATCTTGTTACAAGCCGTTATCCCGACAATAGAATTCCAGCGAAAAAATTTAAAATCCAGTTTGCCCGGATGGGCGACCCGGCGCTGAATAAAAATGTTCTGGATGTTTTAGAAGAACTTCCGAATCGTTATCACGCCCCCGGTCTGATGCCCTGTATTTCATCAGTCGCACCGTTTAAGACCGATTTATTCTTTAATAGACTAATTGAGATTAAAAACCGGCTTTATACCGGCGGCGATTTCCAGATGCAGTTTTCGATTCATTCAACCGTTGAGTCTGTCCGCGACCGGCTTATCCCGATTAAAAAATGGAGCCTGTCGCGGATATCGCAATATGGTGAAGAATTTTATAAAAATGGTGATCGTAAAATTGCCCTCAATTTTGCCCTTGCGGAGAATCTTCCGATTAATCCGCGAATTTTAAAAGAATATTTCAATCCAGAAATCTTTCTGATAAAACTTACCCCAGTTAATCCGACTCTAAGTGCCGGAGAAAAAGGTATAAATAACCGATTGTTATCCGAATCGGATGATTATGTCAAACAACTGGTTTTTTCATTAAAAGAATCAGGTTTTGATGTGATAATCAGTATCGGAGAACTCGAAGAGAACCGAATTGGAAGTAATTGTGGACAATTGGTTCGAAGTTTTTTGATGAATAAGAGTATGTCAATAAACGAGATAGAGTCCTCCCCCGCCTATCAATACGAAATTGTTAAAAACTAAAATCCATTTGAATAATAGGCATTCGCCTTAAAATTTTACAACCTGACTTGCTATTTTACGTATTCTTTGTTAATTGAGCGCTGTTGTGTTTGAAAGATAAACTATTAACTCAATTTATCAGGAGATAAATAAATGAATCTCAAGAAATCTGTAACATCAACACTGATTCCGGCTTTAGTACTTCTTTTTGTTTTCGGTTTCGTACCGGTTATGGCGCAGGTCGATGAAGCTCCGACCCGCGACAAAGTCGATGACAAGTACAAGTGGGATTTGACTGATTTTAGTGCCTCGGATGAAACATGGGAAGAAGATTACGCCAAACTTCTGGAAGATATTCCCTCACTTGGTGAATATAAGGGTAAACTTGGAAGTTCGGGTGAAACCTTGTTCGAAGCGTTGGATAAAGTCGAGTCACTGGGAAATACGGTGCATCGCCTTTATGTTTACGCTAATCTAAAACTCGACGAAGACAACCGTATCAGCAAATATCAGGAGATGTCAACCAAGGCTCAGATAGCCTACTCCCAGTTCGGGCAGGTTGTTGCCTATATGCAACCGGAAATCCTCGAAATTCCGCAGGAAACTATCCATAATTGGATGGATAACAACAAAAAACTGGCTGTTTATCGTCATCATATCGACGATATGTTTCGCCGTCAGGAGCATGTTCTTTCCGAGAAGGAAGAACGAATTCTGGCACTGGTTTCACCGGTCGCGTCGGGACCTCGAAAAATATTTACAATGATGGATGACGCCGATATCAAATACGGGACGACTATCGACGAAGATGGTAACGAAATCGAACTGACTCGCGGTCGTTACAGCCGTTTGCTGGAATCGAAGGATCGTGAAGTCCGCCGCCGCGCCAGCGATACATATAATTCGGCTTATGAAGGTTATATCAATACGCTCGGCGCTACTCTGGCGACTTCGATAGCCAAAGACTGGTTTTTCGCCCAGGTGCGTGGATATAACAGCTGCCTTGAATCATCTCTTGATGGTAACAATATCCCGGCTTCGGTATTTCATAATATTATCAAAGCAGCCAACAACAATCTTGGCGCGCTTCAAAAGTACACCTCGATTCGTAAGAAATTTCTCGGTGTTGACACTCTGTTCGGATTTGATATGTATGTGCCGCTGGTCGAGAATGTTAATACCGAGTTTGAATATGAAAAAGCCAAAGAAATCGTCCTGAAATCGTTGAAACCACTTGGTGATGAATATCTTGGTAATGTCGAGATGGCTTATAATTCCCGATGGATCGATGTATATGAAACGCAGGGAAAAGGTTCCGGTGGGTATAGCTGGGGAACCTACACCGTACACCCGATTATTCTTCTGAACTGGGTTAACTCGCTGGATAATATTTTTACCCTCTCGCATGAGATGGGGCATTGTATGCATAGCTTCTACACCAATAAAAATGAACCTTCGGTTTATGCCGGGCATTCGCTTTTTGCCGCCGAGGTTGCCTCGACCTGTAATGAAGCATTGACCATTGATTACCTGTTGAAAAACGCCAAAGATAAAAATGAAAAGTTGTACATCCTCGATCACTATATTAATATGTTTATCGGGACGTTTTTCGTGCAACTGTTCTTCTCCGAATTCGAATTGCAGGCGCATGAGATGGTTGAAAAAGGTGAAGCGTTGTCGTCCGATAATATGCGGAAGATGTATCGCGATGTGTACCAGAAATATTACGGGCCCGATTATTTTATTCCGGAGGGGCGTGATCTTGGCTGTTTGAGAATCGGTCATTTTTACAGACAGTATTACGTTTATCAGTATGCGACCAGTTTTGCCGCTTCGCAGATGCTTTCGAAGATGATTCTCGACGGTAAACCGGGTGCGAAAGAGGCTTATTTAAAGTTTATCGAAACCGGCGTCTCCAAATATCCTATCGAAATTCTCAAGGATGCCGGGATTGATTTTACAACAACCGAGCCGTTCGATTATACTCTCGAGATTTTCGCCGGTCTGGTTGATCAGTATGAGAAACTGCTGTTGAGCAACTAATCTACCGATTGTTGTGATTCTGGAGATTAAAACCGTCGGGTGACCGCGCCCGGCGGTTTTTTTACTCATTTCTGGACTTTTCATATCAAATTTATTATATACCGCTCATACAGATATTTTAACGTTTAGTTACGGAGTTTTTATGAGGCTCTTTATTTTGATGTTTTCGCTTCTGCTTGTGTTTGGCATGGTTGCCTGTTCCGATAGTGAGGACAGCAGCCAGACCGAGGCTGACCAGACGGTTGAAGCAGAAAAAGCGACCGAAACGACCAAAAACCCGATTGAGGCAAAACCGATGGAGGTTGTCGTGGGTGATACCGTAACGACCGAGTCCGGTCTGAAGTATATCGTAACCAAAGAAGGTACCGGTGCGACTCCGGAGGCGGGTCAGACGGTGGTTGCCCATTATACCGGGATGCTTCCCGACGGCAAAAAATTCGACAGTTCGGTCGATCGCGGGACGCCGTTTAAATTCAAACTTGGCGCGCGTCAGGTTATCGCGGGCTGGGACGAAGGTTTCTCGACAATGAAAGTCGGTGAACAGCGTCGTCTGATTATCCCGCCCGATCTGGGTTACGGTGCGCGCGGTTATCCGCCGGTTATTCCGCCCAACTCGACGCTTATTTTTGACGTAGAATTGCTGGGTGTCGAATAAAACGGTAAAAAAGCGGTTGACTTGCCGTAAAAGATATATATTTTGACCGCGTAAAAATGGCGGGGGTGTAGCTCAGTGGTAGAGCATCTGCCTTTTAAGCAGAGGGTCGATGGTTCGATCCCATCCACCCTCACCAAAATTTTTTGCGACCTGTCACCGAAGTAACAATATTACTAAAGGTGACGTCGTCACTGCGCCATTAGCTCAGTTGGTAGAGCAGCTGACTCTTAATCAGCGGGTCCGGGGTTCGAATCCCTGATGGCGTATTTTTTTATGTACGGTGTTTACCTCCTTTTGGTTGAAGTTGGGATCGTAAAATGGCTTTGTTTTCGATTTTCGAAAAAATAATTTCATGAACAAGGCGAAATAACAATTATACATTTTATTGAGGTAAGGAGTGATTCTGCCATAATCGACGTGGCAGAACCACATCGCCCCGCCACTGAAGTGTCGGGGCTCGGGTTCTTCCCTACGCTTTGAATTATATTTCAGTATGTGCAAAATGGGTTTGTTTTTGATTTTTGAATTCATATTTATGCGTTCCTTGATTCGTTACGATGAGATTGCCACGCCTTCGCCCTCGCTTGCGCTCGGTCTCGGCTCGCAATGACGTGAGAGGATGGGAAATGGCTTTGTTTTTGATTTTTGTTTTTTTTTCGAAGGCATAAAAAAATATATTTTGGCAGCACACGTCTTAAAGTGCTGTCCTGATCCATAAAGCGCACAGGAATAAAAAACCCACCCCAAGGGGTGGGCCACCCCTTCCCCGCCGCCCCCCAAAATGGGTTTGTTTCGCATATTTAAGGAATCCTTTTTTGTCGTTTTCACCACCAAGATAGACGTAAGTATCTGGACAACAGAAGATTGAACGAAAAACGCCATGATGTAAGCGGTATTTTGAGTAATCATGTTTTCCCATTTCATGTTTCTACATAACGTCCCGGTGTCAGGATCAACATGGATATGGTAGTGATTTTGAATAGGCCCGGACTTATTTTATAAATGGATATAACATTGACAATACCGGCTTTTTTAGTATCTTTCGGATGTAATTAAAGGGTCTGACAGCTTGAATCTACAGCGTTAATAAATAATTTCTTCGGCCGGAGGGCAAAAGATGAATTTAAAATATTTTCTTTGTTATGTAGTATTGTTTGTGATATGGCTATGTCTAACCGAGCATTCATACGCTTCAATATTTCTATCACCTGTAAATTATGCGGCAGGTGATGGGCCCGTTGCGGTTTGTTGTATTGATTTTAATAACGACAATGATAAAGACCTGGCAATAATAAGCAGGTTTTCCCAAACAGTATCTATCTTATTGAATAATGGTGATGGAACATTTCAACATACCAATATATATTCCACTGAGCAACTCCCTGCTGATATTCGCACAGCCGATTTAGACAATGACGGAGATTATGACTTGGCTATTGCAAATCGTGATTCGCCAGGATTTTATGTTTCGATTTTAATAAATAATGGTGATGCGACATTTCAGGAAAAGGTAAATTATGTTTCAGGTAATCATCCATCCTCTTTGGATATCTGCGATTTTGATAACGATGAGGATCTTGATCTCGTAACTGCAAATGCCTATAGCGATGATATTTCTTTACTTTTCAATAATGGTGATGGTACTTTTCAAAATGCGGTTAATTACACAACGGGCGATGGCCCTGTAGGTGTTTTGTCAGTTGATTATGATAATGATGGAGACCTAGATGTTATAACTACAAATGATGTATCAAAGGACGTAACAATCTTAGAGAACGATGGATCCGGTGTGTTCCAGGTTGATACAACTTAAAATGTTGGCGTTAGTCCATGTTATCCTTTCGCGGCTGATTTCGATAAAGATAATGATTTTGATTTAGCAATAGTATTAGGTGGTTCTGATGGTCTTCTAATTTTGTTAAATGATGGTATGGGAATATTTCATCATGATTCAATTTATAGTGTTGGGAGTTCGCCTTCATCGGTAATTGCATCAGACTTCGACAAAGATTTTAACATTGACTTAGTGGTTAGCAACCGTGATTCTGATAATATTTCATTCCTATCCGGTCTCGGGAATGGCTCTTTTCAAGATGCAATTCCTATTCCAGTCGGTGAGTCACCTGCAAGGCTTTTGTCGGTGGACTATGACATTGATGGAGACATTGATTTGTTTGTTCCCAATATGGGCTCTGATAGTATTTCTGTACTAATCAATATAGATCTCTCATTATGGAAAGTTTCATCGGCTGGTAATGATTCATCTGGAGATGGTACAGAAGAATATCCATTTGCCACAATTCAACACGCTATAAACTTGTCGGAAAACGGGGATACAGTACTGGTAGAAAATGGAATTTACTATGAAAATATAGATTTCACGGGCAAGAGTATTATACTTACGAGCCAATATTTATTTAGTAATGATACTAACGATATAATAAATACTGTGATTGATGGTAGTTCGCCGATGTATTCTGATTCAGCCAGCGTTGTAAGATTTATATCCGATGAAGATTCATCATCAGTATTAAGTGGATTTACAATTAGAAATGGAAAGGGATTAAAAGTATTAGGCAATAGTTATATTGGCGGTGGGGTTGCCTGTTTTGGAGAATGCAGTCCATTGATAATTAATAATAATATACATTCCAACGACCTTGGAGATAGATTATCATGCGGGGGTGGAATCAGTGTCTGCAGCGGTAGTGATCCATTTACGCCCACTACTTTTCCAACTATTAAAGGTAACAGGATTTATAACAACATTAGTAGAAACGGCGGTTCAGCAATTTATATCGAAGGCGGTTATGCCAAAATTTTTGAAAATGTTATTTATAATAATTCTGTGAACAACCTACTCGATTGGATTGGTTCAATTGGTATTCATAAAGCATATGCAATAATAATTGGTAATACGATTGCTGATAATCAGATCAACGGGATCGCGATAACTGAAGCGGTACCAATATGTACTCTGTTGGTTAAAGACAATTTAATATACATTGATACAGGAAACGACGAACTATGTTATGCGGTCTATCACCATGGTTCACCTGCGGTATTCCTCTCATTTTCTAATAATTTATTATATGGTGGGTTTCAGGATTACTTCAATATTATTCCCTTGCCGGGAATACTTGATTTGAACTATACCAACTATAATGGCGATACTTGCGACCAATACTCCAATATCTATTATAATCCGCATTTTTGTGATCCAACAGTGAACGACTATTCTATTTACTCAGATTCGAAATGTTTGAATGCATCTTCTGATACATCAACGATTGGCGCACTTGGTATAGGTTGCGGAATTGAACTCGGCAATTTTGGAATCGAAAATGAAGATTCACTACATGTTATCTCATCAACTCCCAAAATCATATGGGGATATATTGACTATGGGGGGCTACCCCAAGATAGTTTTGAAGTAGCCGTTGGTACCGATGATAATTGGACATATGCCGAGATGTGGAATCCGGCGCCATATGAAACATCGGACACATTTGTTATCTATGATGGTTCTCCATTAGCTGATGGCGAGACCTATTATATCAGATTGAGAGTTAATAATGGGTATGCATGGTCGGAATGGTATGAAATATCATTTCGCATGAACTCGGGGCCGTTGGTTCCGGTGCCTCTATATCCAATTCTTGAAGAAATTGTTAATACTGATCAGCCGACGTTGTGGGTAAATAATTCACCTGATGCTGAAGGTGATACTTTGACCTATGACTTTTTTATTGTGGTTGATACAACGTATGGTGAGCCGGATCCGGTTTATGTTTATGATTATCCCGAGCAGACTGATTCGACCGGATGGCAAGTAACCGAGCCGTTACACGAAAACTGGCATTACTGGTGGCGGGCGCGGGCGTACGACGGTTATGAATATTCGGATTGGTCGGAGCTTTTTTATGGGGCGGTGTGGGTTAATGTCGTCGAGGAAGCGCCGAGAGATTTTGAGATTCAATATCCGCGGGATACATCGGGGTGGTATGTTTTTGATATGCTTAGTAATTTCTTCTGGCAGGCGTCGTACGACGGTGATCCGTTTGACTCGGTTTACTATACGCTTGAAATAGCGATTGACAGTGACTTTACGTATGTTAATACCATAGATGGTATATGGCAGGAATGGCATACGCTAACCGACAGCCTTGAATTCGGGACGCAATACTGGTGGAAGGTTAAGGCGACAGACAAGACCAACCGGTACACCTATTCCTCAAATGTTCTTACATTCAAGACATGGAAACTGGGTGATGCCAACGGTGACTGGAAGGTGGATATTTTTGATATAACGTTTTTAATTGCTTATTTGTATCTGGAAGGACCCGGACCGGGACGGGAATTTATGGGTGATGTCAACGGGGATTGTGAAATAAATATTTTCGATATAACGTATTTGATAAGTTATTTATATTTAGACGGTCCAGCACCGGTTGTTGGATGTGAGTGAGGGGCAGACGAGGGGAGGTTGTCCCAAAAGTTGTGTCTGATCCTGATTTCGCTTCTTAACGAAATTGTGATCTGACACACGTGATTTGAATGTGAAGCACCGCAATTATTTAAACAGCGCCAGTTCACACCCCCGATAAATCGGGGGCAGGAACCGGCGCAACTGAACACTTGTAGGACAACCTCAGGGCGTCTGCCGCCCACTATATATTGGCTCCGTTGCATATCAGCATCCAAAACCATGTGAAATCAGCTTGACAAAAGGGGAAATCGGGGTTTATTGTTAGTATTACTTTGTTGACAGGTGTCATCTATTACTACGGCACGGTTGATAGCTTGCAACAAGAAGCAGAATTATAAATTTGGAAATTCAGTTTTTTGAGAAATCATGTGAATATTGATAAATTACAGGCCGATATTATCTTAAACCCTGGAGAATTATAAATGAAAAAAATCGTATTACTGACGGTACTGTTGTTGGGTATGTTGCTTTGCAGCCAATCGTTTGCGGGGACCATTCGCGCCGAAGCATCGCCGCTATTGGCGCCCGATACGATCAAGGCAAATGTTCCCTTTACTGTAGATATTTATATGTTCAATGATGATCTGAGTCTTGGTTACAGTTTTCCGTTGTATTTTTACAGCCCGGATCAGAGTATCACGGTTGCCCGGCATCAAAATGTCGGCGGTTATAGCCCGATAACGTCCGATCAGCCGCCTTATTATTACAGCGATAGTTCGATTATTGTAGCGAGCGGTTTCGATACAAACTGGGACTTTTTCAACAGCTGGTATGGCTGGAACTGGAACGATACTCTGAATGATACGGTCAATCATACGGCCGTCTCAACAACCGGCTGGCCGGCAAGTGTCGATGAAGAATTAAATATACAGTTTGCCTTTATTATCGATGAAAATGGCACCTTCTGTGTCGATTCGTGCAGTATCCCGGATGCTTTCCAGCCGGGAATGTTTGACTGGCTTTTCTCGCCGCCGATGACGTTTGATGGTCCGTACTGCTGGACGGTGGTATGCGCCGATGATGAAGATTGTGACGGTTATGTGGATTCTCTGGATAATTGTCCGTCAATTTATAATCCCGCCCAGGAAGATATCGATGGGGATAATATAGGTGATTCGTGCGATGTCTGCCCTAATGATGCGGACAATGATATTGATGGTGACGGGTATTGTGTCGATGTCGATAATTGCCCGACAACGTACAATCCTGACCAGGAAGATATCGATAGCGATACGGTCGGTGACTCCTGTGATAATTGTATCGATGTATATAATCCTGAGCAGACCAATTCCGATACTGACAGTCTCGGCAATAGCTGCGATAATTGCCCCGAAATCGATAACGACGACCAGGTGAATTCCGATAATGACAGTTATGGTGATGTTTGCGATAATTGCCCCGATTCGACCAATGAGGATCAGGTTGATTCTGATGAAGATGGAAACGGTGATGTTTGCGATATTTGTCCGGGTTATGATGACAATGTCGATACCGATGAAGATGGTTGGCCGGATGGATGCGATAATTGCCCGAATGTTTATAATCCGGATCAGAGTCTTGATGCCGATGGCGATGGTGTCGGGGATCCGTGCGATAATTGTGCCGATGCCATAAATCCTCTTCAGGAAGACGGCGACTCTGATCTTGTTGGTGATAGTTGCGATAATTGTATTGACACCTATAATCCCGAACAGGAAGATTCCGATGCCGATTCAGTCGGCGACTCGTGTGACGTATGCCCCGGTTATGACGACAATGAAGATGCCGACCTGGATAATTTGCCCGATAGCTGTGATAATTGTCCGGAACATGTCAATCCTTTGCAGGAAGATATGGATACGGATGCTGTCGGTGACAGTTGTGATAATTGTATTGACACGTATAATCCCGACCAGCTTGATACTGATGGAGATAATGTCGGTGATGCCTGCGACTGGATATGCGGGGATGTTAATGTCGATACGACAATTAACATTTTTGATATAACCTATCTAATTGAATATTTATATTTATCCGGTCCGGCACCCGATCAGCTGGAGTCGGCTGATGTTAACAACGATACGGAAGTAAATATTTTCGATATAACGTATTTGATTGAATTTCTCTATCGCGACGGCCCCGAACCGGATTGTCCGTAAGGATTCTCCCCGCTCAGGCGGGGTGTTAGTAAGATTATAGAGTTTCTCCGGCATGGCGGTAGATTAGGATATCTGCCGCCATCGCCCGGCGCATTGACTATTGACAAAACAGGCTTTTTTAGCTATCTTTCTTGTGTTGTTTAGAGTCGGGTAGTTTATATCTACTGCATACCAGGGAGGTCATATGCAAAGAAAAGCTTTTATAATTTTTTTACTGATTTCGATTTTACCGGTTTTAGTGTCGGGGAAAGATTTGGTTTTTGAATATCCGGTGTCTTATTCGGTGAATTCAAATCCGGTTTCGATATTTTCCGCAGATTTTAATAATGATTCTTACGATGATATCGCCGTTGCGGTTTCCTCCAATTCAGTTTCAGTGGCCGTATTTTTGAATTATGGTGACGGTACGTTTAAGTCTGCGGAATACTATCAGACCACGTACCCAACGGCGATTTATGCTATCGATTTAGATAACGATAATGATAATGATTTGGCAACGGCTAATTTTGGTAATGATCGTATGTCAATATTGAATAACAATGGCGACGGTACTTTTCAGGATGCCATATATTATGATGCGGGGGATGGCGTCAGAGCGATATCATCGGCTGATTTAAATGGTGATGGTGCTTATGATATAGTGACAACCAACGGTTATTCAAACGACATCTCGGTTTTTATTAACAATGGCGACGGGACTTTCCCGCCCCCTGTGAGTTATGCCGTCGGTGAAATGCCTACAGATATTGCAATCGCCGATTATGATGGCGACAATGATAAAGATTTGGCTGTTCCGAGTTTGGAGTCGGATGATCTTATCATCTTGGTGAATAATGGTAATGGGATATTTCAACCATGGGTCAATTATAATTGTGACAATAATCCGTTAAAAATCGCCGCCGCCGATTTTGATAATGACAATGATTATGATCTGGCGATTAATCATACGCTTTCGAATAATATTTTGATTTTTATGAATAATGGCGATGCGACATTTGCGGTACCTGTCAGTTACGAGGATTACGAACTTCCGTACGATGTTTTCCCTGCCGATTTTGATAATGACAATGATTATGATCTGGCTGTACCGAATATGTACACGGGGGATATTTCTCTGCTTATAAACGACGGTAATGGAGTTTTCGAACCGCCAATGAATTTCGATGCCGGCGATGCACCGTGGGAAGTCTTTGCGAAGGATTATGATAACGACGGCGATATCGATATGGCGGCAATAAACTATTATGAGAATTCGCTTTCGGTAATGATGAATTTTGGATTTTGTGGTGATTTGGACGGTGATGGTGAAATCGGTCTTTCGGATATCATGTTTCTGATTGATTATTTGTACAACGGGGGACAATCACCGGAATCGGTTCGACTGGGTGATGTTAATGTCGACGCGGTTAATAATATTTTTGATATTGTCTATCTGATAAGATATTTGTACATGGATGGGCCGGAACCGGTGTGTATGTGAAAAGACCCCGCACGGCACGTAGAGTGTGAATATAAAGGATATTCAGAAATTTTCAAAATCAGTATTGACATTTTTAAGATAGTGGTTTCATTTAGTCTTAAATTATATACAAAATTAACCAATTAATTATTTGCCAAAGATGATTGTTTGGTGTTCAGAGTCTTCGGTTATATTAGGTCCATTCTGTAGGAGGAATCTATGTGTAAATCTTTTCGCCCGCTAAAACCATTCAGCATAATAATCCCAACGATTTTAATTTTTTGTTTTATCGGTCATATTTGGGCGAAACAAGAAGTCCAAATCATGAAAAACCTAAATTTCATACCCCTGACTTTTACCGAGAACCGCGGACAGTGGGGACAAAAAACCGTATTTAAGGCGGAGATGGGTTCTGCAATCGCTTATTTCTGCCGGGATGAGGTAGCCTATTTATTCGCACGCAATACCGGTGAGTCTATCGAACCCGAACCATTACCGGGCCGGGACGCTTTTGGATTGAACCATATCCGGTCTGCCCCACTATTTAAAAAGGAAGGACTTTTAATCAGGGCACAATTCGTGGATGCCAATCCACATCCGCAAGTCATAGGTGAAAACCGTCTGTCATTCAATAACAATTACTTTTATGGTAATGATCCTGCCTATTGGCAAACGGATGTTCCGAATTTTTCGGCAATTGTATACAAAAATTTATGGCCCGG